>CEUV01017851.1_pt1 | contig 29859 bp, 31 predicted proteins | sample 356401 | NCBI WGS metagenome assembly CEUV01 (sample SAMEA2622710, study PRJEB7988) | marine metagenome | isolation source: saline water (ENVO:00002010), including
TGTGGCATCAACTGATGATCAGAATACTGTTGACAGATCTGACGACACCATTGCTGGATATTCATCCAGAGGGCCTCGTAAGGACAATGGTGATGGTAATCCAGTGAACGAATTGATTCCTGAAATTAGTGCACCGGGTACAAATATAATTCAGGCCGAGGGGTGTGTGTCCAGTGGAGGGTGCAATAATTTCCTTGGTGGAGACGCATCCCAGAACACCTACACTGGAAGAGGTAGTGGAACCTCATATGCGGCTCCAGCGGTAACTGGCATAGTAGCATTGGTTTGGGAGGCAAACGAAAACCTGACCCCATTACAAATCAAAGAAGTACTCAAACACACATCTGAATTACGAGGTGAAGCCAGCGCCCCAGAAGTCGACCCATATTGGAATAGAGAATTCGGATATGGTATGGTCGATGCTTTGGCCGCTGTTGAACTTGCAATTTTCCTTAGAGATAGTGGGCAAACTCCACTAATCGAACCAACATTACAGAATCACAGACTCAATCTTTCATCGGGTGAGGTGATCAATATGACCGGTCATGCTTGGGGTCAAGAAGGAACCATTGACCGAGTAGAATATCGAATTGATGGCGGCGAATGGATGGAGACAACTTACTCCGCCACTCCAAATGAGGTAGGAGCCCTAACTCCCTTCTTGTGGCACATTTTATTGGACCCAAATAAACTGACATCAGGCAACCATACTGTAGAGGTTCATGCTGTCGCAGGTGCTATGCATTCACTACCGGTATTCTTCGAAATCGAGGGTACAGGTGGTACTTCAGAATCACTAGCAATTCCCCCAATCGCAATCGGCATTGTTGTTATCGTTGCATTGGCTTGGGTCGCTTCATTGGTTCTAATCCGCATGCGTTCAGATGATGAGATTGAGACAATGATTAGCAGTATTAGAAATCGAAATGAGATAGAGGAAGTTGTAGAAGCAGAGTTACTCGATTCTGAAAATTGATATCAAAAACAATTCATGTTAATCTCTGATGTTATCCTACGAATCCGAAGGATTCGAGGGTGTTAGTTCAAATGCTCATTCTGTTCTCCGTAGGTCATGGTGCGGTTTTCGGAACGGGCGAACAGCATACGTCCAACTGGAGTTCGCCGTATGTTCGACATGGCCGGCGATGACTCGGTTCAATTTGGTTTAGGAGAACCGGACTTCCAGCCGCCTGATTTGGCCATAGACGCTTTCGAAAAAGCCATGCGAGAGGGCCGCAACAAATACACAACCACTGCAGGCCTTCCTGAATTGAGGCAAAAGATAGCAGAAACATGGCACTATCTTTCTCCAGAACTGGATGAAACTAATGTCTGCATTACGATGAGTGGAACAAATGCATTACTGGATATTTTCCTCGCGCTAGTCGACCCGGGTGATGAAGTTCTAATTCCTGAACCCTACTTCCCATTATACCCTCCAGATGTGGTGATTTGTGGAGGGCAAGCCTCGCTTTATCCCTGCAGATTTGAGAATGGATTTGTTCCGAAGATTAAGGATTTAGAGGAACGAGTAAATGAGAATACTGTGGCGATTTTGTATAATTTCCCAAGCAATCCAACAGGAGGAAATGTCACTCCCAAAGAACGTGATGAATTACTTGCTTTTGCAGAGCGAAACGATCTATGGGTAATTACCGATGAAGTCTATGACAGAATAGTCTACGATTGTGAACACGTATCATTCCTTGGAGCAGGTTATGACAAAGTCATAATGATCAATTCCTTCTCCAAAACCTTCGCAATGACAGGTTGGAGAATTGGATACATTCTCTCTGAAAATTTAGAGGCGATGAGCCACATAACAAAGATGCAGTATTATGTCACTGCTTGTAGTAATGATGCTATGCAATATGCAGTCTTAGAAGCGATGGAAAAGGCTCCAGACTATCCTGCAAAAATGTGTCAAGAATTCAAGGCCAGAAGAGACCTAATTTGTGAAAGGCTAAACGCAATGGAAGGAGTTTCCTGCCATATTCCAACAGGAGCCTTCTATGTCTTTCCTAAGGTCGATGTACCTGGAATGAACAGTGAAGAGATTGCAATGGCACTTCTCGAAGGAGGTGTTCTTTGTAGCCCTGGTTCAGCTTTTGGCGAGGCTGGAGAAGGGCACCTTCGATTTGCATACACAATCGGCCGAGAAGACATCTCAAGAGGTATGGATCGAGTTGAGAAGGTCCTAGCAGATCTTCGTAACAATTGAGATGGTGAAACTTTGTCTGGAATCAGCATTCTCCTTCACTTTGTTATTGGATTCACAATTTTTTCCTATGGCTCTGGTAAGATTGATTCTAAGCTGGTCTTTGGTTTAGTAATTATTGCCGTAATTGGGTTATACATTGCCGGACCTCACCCATTTCTTTTCGGGATGATTCTGGCTACCGGATGGTCTTTGCTTAACATGGGCGTTGAGAGGATTTTTCCAATCTTAGATTAGTCATCAAATAACCCAAATGGCAAATCAATCATGCGACTTTCATCTTCATTGGATTCATTTTCGCGCTCATCGCTCTCTGTAAGATTAGTAGTGCGACGCCATGGTGGAAATTCTTCAGAGATTTCATCTGAACTCTCGGCATCTATCTTAGTTGAATTTTCCTCTTCGAGCAAATTTTGGTTCAGGTTCTCAAGTTTCTCTTCTGGGTCGCGCATCCAATCGGGCATATCATGTGCTCCAGCGAGGACTGAAATGGTAGTAAATACGGCAACAGGAAGAACAGAAATAGCCACCAGGAAATCAATGATTGCTGCATCCGGAATTTGGTCTGCTGGCATAATTGATTTCATTAAAACAGCCTCAAGTTGAACATTATGCCAGGCTTGGTAATCCACATCGAGTCTATCTAGTGATAACTGTAGCATTACTCTTGCAATAATCCAGAAAATAATGATAGGAAGTATCCAAGAAAATTTTGATATTCTTGCGAGAATTTTTCTAAACCAAGCGGCTATTCCAATTAGGTGGCTTGAGTACATAGGTTGTATTCTGAGGCCAAACCAAAGAGCGATGAAATAACCAACCATACCCAATTCAAATGCACGTTCGGGTTCAACAAATCTTTCAGGTATGCCCTCCATAATCAACAGGGGAATTGCGATTAATGCAACCTGAATGGGTATGGCTAGAATTTGTAATCCTCCATGGATTGAAAACAAATCATATGTATCGGTTCTACTACTAACCAAACGTGCCATTTTCCCATAGGGGCTTCTTTGCAAATTTAGTCTCGCTCTATCAATTAACTCAGGTGTATTGACGTTCCTTCTTAGGCCTAGAACCGTCAACCAACCTCCCCTGTCTGCAACGCTTGCTGGAGAATATGCACCAGCAACAAGGGCCAAAAGTAATGAAAGTGAACCGTACATTAATCCAGCAATAATTATCCAGTCTAGAGCTGCCAAGTCGATATCAAATGAGAGTTGATCTCCTTCGTTATTTATCGACAATAGATAGGTCAGTGAAAATCCAATAATCGGTGCAATTGTGACTTGTCCGAGAACAATGATGGCTAGAACAAAGCGTGGGAATAAGGGGTTTGCACGGCTAGCCATATAGCCGTCGCACCTTGAGGTCAACATAAGGCCTTCATAGATTGAACAACATTGCATACCCGTTCCTAAACACCTCATAGATTTGCCAAAAACCAGTCTGTTGCCGCCCGTAGGGCGGCGCACGCTGTGACCGAACCTTCATACCCGAACCGATATCGCAGAACTTTGTTATCCATGCGTAATCTGTCACCTCTAGCCCTTTTTGCCATTCTTATGGTGACGAGCCTTTCGCCATTGGCGTTTGGCCCGACACTGGAACATAATCCACCTCGAGAAGTGTCACCTAGAGCATTGATTGATTTCGAAGTTTCTGATATCGAATTAGGTAACGGTTCATTGCAGGCACGTGAATGGGTAAACCCCGATGGTAGCATTGTTCAGTACGTTATGAGGGATGAATTGATTCAAATTAATGTCACATTTACTCAGGCAGGAACATCTGGTCAACCGGCCAGTGCAATTGGAAAAATGCAAATTTGGCATCCCGTCGGAGTAATGGTAGCAGAATGGTCAGTGAACATGACTCTATCGGGAGGCCAGTCATTCAGAGCTGAATTTTACTGGACTCCAACTGCTGCTCAGAGTTACCTTGACGATGATGGATATCTACTTGGAGGCATTATCCTTAGAGGAATTGTCGATGGAGGTCTAGCAGACGATAATTACGACAATAACCAATTCGATCGCTTGATGCCGGTTGCAATTTGGAACGACCCTATGGAAAACGGAATTTGTGGCGATGTTGACGGAGATGGGACTATTGATTGTCCAAATCAACTAAGCTACAACAACCCTACATGGGTAGGCGCTGGGTATGATACAGACGGCTCTCTTTCTGATGACCCCGATTATTACGGCCACTGGAGAATGGAAAACGCATCAAGCGCCGTGGGCGAAAAACATTGGAGGGTATCTAGGCCCGGCGCCGATTATGCCAGCAACAGGATGGACAGACTTTGGTGGGGTTGGTTAACTCCGTTCGACTCCTGTGAAGACCCAGGTCATGGACTGGGGAGCGGAACTTACGACCCTACAGTCTCAACAATTTATGCCAACTATTTCTGCCGAGCACGAATTCGTGGATTCGATTACCTGAACTTGCAATTAGTAACTAATGCTTGGGGCAGTATGGGTCAAGGAGATACTGTTAGATTAGAGGCGGATGCAGGGAATGAGGAATTCTTCAACTATTCCGCAATGCCATTGTCATCGACCTTTGGAAACTGGACTCAACTAGTATGGAACATGACAGACGTTCACCCAACAGGAGATTACACATTGGCTTTCAGATTCGACTCAGATTCATCAGTTGCGACCCAAGGAATCCATCTCGATGGTTTCATTCTCTTTGGAATAGAAAGAGTTCCTGAATATACTCTCGACGTCGAATGTGACGATCCTCTTCCCAATGCATACATTGTGATTCCTGCAGACCCCACTCCTCCTACATTGGGCTGTACCGTGAAAAACAATGGATACGTAGATATTACACTTCGAGTTTATACCGACGTATCCAATCAATCTTGGATGTGGGATTTCCCACTAAGGATTGATTCCAATCATCCAACCGATTTCGATAACAACGTTGTAACAAAGAACATCAAACCTTTGGAAACCATGGATTTGTGGGTCAACCTTACAATTCCTGATGGAGCAACAGTACAAGAGGTAGACTGGTATGTTCATATCGGTGACGGGATAACAAATTTTTCCAAATGGAGCATAAATCTTCCAGTTGACGTAACTGCTTCGTATTCCTCGTATCTTACTCAAAAGACATTGGAAAATCCTGCAATAACTCTACTTCCCGGAGAAACCGGTGATGTAGTCATGACTCTGAAAAATACAGGAAATCAAAGGGCGATTTGGAATCTAGGAGGTACATTTGCCGACAATCGTTGGAGTGCATCCAATCTTGTTTGGACGAATGAAACCGGAGTTGAGATAACAAGTATCGAGATGGACTTGAACGAAAAATTGGAATTGAATGCTCGCATTACCTCTCCAGAAGAGATAACTCCAGGAACATATGCAATAACGCTGATTGCTAGTGGTAGAGCTCCTGCGAATTTCCAAACTGAATGGACAATTCATGTGGAAGTTCCGGTAGATCATGACCTGAAACTAGTTCCACAAATTAGGGAAATGATGGCGCCTGCTGATGGGGCTTTGCGTTGGATAGAAATTCAACTGGTAAATGATGGTAATTCCGAAGAGGCTTTTGATTTATCAATCGCCGCTGATTGGCGCCTCGGATTGGAGATGAATGCTGAACAAACCCTCGGAATAGACCCATTCGGAGGCGATACAAGCGTCCTGTTGATGTTCCCAATGCCGTATGGAATAGAAAACGAAACCTACCAAATTTGGGTTCATGCTACAAGCCAAATTAACCCAGAATACCAAAGAAGTGTACAACTCTTGCTCACCGTTCCTGAAACATACCTCATCGAAGTGCCAGACCTAGATTTGACCAATGAGGTCTACCGTGCAGGTGATGATGCCAGAACAATGCGATGGGAGGTTTGGAACAATGGAAACATGCCTGACAAGTTCACGGTTTCCTTCGATAAGAGCCATGAGGATATCACAGTCTTCGCTACTGGGCTAAACAATGGCAAGACAGATTGGATTCAACCAGGTTCATCGGTCAATTTGACTGTAAGTTATGCCTTTGACCAAGGTGCCGATGGCGATAGAACAGTCACCTTGATTGCCGAAAGTCAACAAGCAGGAACAGTAGGGCAAACGGTTTCTGCAGAAGGTGAAGCGGACTTCAAGGTTGGACAAGTGGGTTGGCTTCTTGTCACCCCTCCAGCAGGCATAGTGATTGAAGATAAGGGAGAAGTCACCTTAGAATTCGTAGTGACGAATCTAAACCCTTCTTCGGAGCAATTAATGCGAGCGGATATCGACAGGACTTCTTACCCTGACTTATTCTTCAACGTCGAGGATGTACGCGTAAACAGTGAGGATCGAGATTTTGTTCTTCCCGCAAACGCAACAAAGATTGTCACGGTCACGGTTGACCTGAATCAGCAGAATCTTGATAATTTGGCAGAAAATACGATGACCTTCAATGTGGTTTTGACAGTCGACTCGGATATCGATAAAGTATCGGCAACAACAACAATACGACTTGTGAAAACAGTCCCAGTAGAAGATGGGCCTGATGTAGGATTCATGGCCAAGTTAGCCGCTAACATCGTATTTGTGATTGCAGGTTTGGTAGCGATGATTGTAGTATCTGTAATCACATTCAGAGTAGTCAAAGAAGCGAGAGCACCATTAGAGGAGTATTCGAGCATCGAGGATTATTCTTCGAGTTTTGTCAATCTTGGAGATGACAATTCAGTTCCTGCAGCTCCAGACCTTCCGGCAGCAGACGAAGTAGCCAATTCGATGTACGGTGGGTCTGCTGAGATATTTGAAAATCCAGCCGCAGAAATGCCACCTCCGCCACTTCCAACAGACGAAGAGTCTACTTCTTCTGAAATGCCACCTCCAGAAGAACCGGAACCAGAGCTTGAATCGTCTCAAGAAGCGGATTTACCTCCTGGCGTACCACCTATTCCTGAGGAAGGCTTACCTCAAGGGTGGACCATGGAGCAGTGGGCCTATTATGGTGAAAAATGGTTAGAGCAAAACAAGGGCGAGTAATGTCCGTAAATTGAGTATTGGCTCGCTCCCCACCCCCGCGCCTACGTGTGCGAGGCCTTATGACCCCCACTTGGGTCGGCGGATTGCTGGATTCTGGAGCGTGATTTCCGATGTACAACGGTCAACAACCAATTTTCATTCTCAAAGAAGGAACGACTAGAACAAGTGGTAAGACTGCACAAAGCAACAACATTGCTGCCGCAAAAGCTGTTTCTGACGCGGTTAGGAGTACCCTTGGTCCCAAGGGTATGGACAAGATGTTAGTCGATTCTATGGGTGATGTTGTAATCACTAATGATGGAGCGACTATTCTCAAAGAGATGGATATTGAACATCCTGCTGCAAAGATGATAATTGAAATCGCAAAGACTCAGGAACAACACTGCTTCGATGGAACAACTAGTGCGGTTGTAATTGCTGGAGAATTGCTAAAGCGCAGTGAAGATTTAGTTGAGCAAAACGTTCATCCAACCGTTATTTGTGAAGGATTTAGGCTTGCTTCAGATAAGGCTGCTGACCTTATCGATGCTCACGCAATTGAAGTAAACGAAGAAAAATTGCACGAGGTCGCAAAGACCGCATTAACTGGAAAGAGTGCAGGAGCGGTCAAGGAATTCCTTGCCGACATATCCGTAAGGGCAGTATTGGCAGTTGCGCAAGATTCCGATGATGGAGTAGTTGTCGATTTGGACGATATCAAGATCGAGAAAAAGCAAGGCGGCTCAATCAAGGATAGTACGCTGGTTGATGGAATTATCCTAGACAAGGAAAGAGTCCACTCAGGAATGCCTCGATCCGTAGCTGGTGCTAAGGTTGCGTTGATTAATTCCGCAATTGAGGTAAAGAAGACTGAGGTAGACGCAAAGATTCAGATTACAGATCCAAATATGCTTGCTCAATTCCTCGATGAAGAGGAAGCCTTCCTGAAAGGGCTAGTTGACACAATCATTGCCAGCGGTGCTAATGTTGTAATCTGCCAGAAGGGAATCGATGACCTCGCTCAACACTACATGGCCAAGGCTGGTCTTTTCGCAATCCGTAGAGCAAAGAAGAGTGATATGGAAGCCCTATCAAAAGCAACTGGTGGAAATATCATCACAAATATCGACGACCTTAGCGACGGAGATCTCGGCCAAGCAGCCAAGGTAGAAGAGCGAAAAATTGGAGATGCGGACATGGTTTTCATCACTGGTTGCCCTCAAGCCAAGAGTGTTAGCGTACTACTTCGAGGTGGTACAGAGCATGTTGTAGATGAGATTAGGCGGGCTTTCGACGACGCGGTAGGCGTTGTTGCAGTAGCTCACGAGGATGGTGCAGTATTGACAGGAGGAGGTTCTGTTCTGGCTGCGATTAGCCGAGACCTGCGCTCTTACGCAGAAGGAATCGGTGGCAGAGAACAGATGGCAATCGAGGCCTTTGCAGGGGCACTGGAGGTCATCCCACGAACGCTCGCTGAGAATGCAGGATTAGACCCAGTCAATACAATCATTGATTTGCGAAAGGCACATTCCGAAGGCCTCTCTTCACATGGAGTGAACGTCTATGATGGAGGAGTTGTTGATATGGCAGATAGCAAGGTCTACGAGCCAAGCCGAGTTGTTGAACAGGCGGTTCAAAGTGCATCAGAGACTGCGGTAATGATTCTCAGAATTGACGATGTAATCTCAAGTAAGGGTGGAGGCGGAGCCGACCCTGCTGACTTTGATGGCTTTGATATGTAGGGTCCAATACGACTGCAGGTCGTAGCTCGTGTTTACATCAAGTTCAATAATCTCATTATACTCCAATTGAATATCAGCCCAAGGCTGAGTCGGTGATGTCTTGACAGATTCCTCTCTGCTCATACTTTTTGGCTCTGAATCAGGCAACTCAGAGTATCTAGCGGTTGAAGCTGAAAAGCAGGCTAAGTCCCTAGGGTTATCGTGTTCCGTTAAGGGTATGAGTGAGATAATAATCGGAGATCTTACTGACGTCAAGAATGTCCTAGTCTATTGTAGCACATGGGGCGAAGGAGATATGCCCGATAACGCAGTAGATCTTTGGGACGCAGCAAATGGTGACTCACCTCCTTCACTAAAAGGGTGCAACTTCGCTATTTGTGCCCTAGGGGATACCAGTTACGAATTCTTCTGTCAATCCGGCAAGGACTGGGATGATTGGTTCGAGAAGCAAGGCGCAACTAGAATCCTTGATCGTGTTGATTGTGATGTTGAATATGAAGACCCTGCTGCAGAATTCACTTCCAAGGCACTATCTATTTTCTCGTCTATGACCGGTGGCGCACCTATCGAATCACAAGTTAACGAGGATATAACACCTGAGCCAGCCCTCGAGGAGACTATTGAGGTGACCGGAGACGATCTTGGAGAACTTCTGAGTGCTGGTGATAGAAGCCTTGCAATTCTATATGGCTCACAATCAGGAAATTCAGAAGCCTTAGCTGCTAAGTTTTCCAAACAGGCTTCTGATTACGGTCTAGTAGGTACTGTCCACGATATGGATGGCTTTGATTTAGCATCTCTATCTGGGATGTCTCGAGTCCTGATTGTTTGTTCAACATGGGGCGAGGGAGAGCAACCCGACAATGCTGAGGCCCTTTGGGTCGCCGCGAATGCAGACGGAGCACCTTCTCTCAGCCAGACTCACTTCAGTGTCTGTGCACTTGGAGACACGAGTTACGAATTATTCTGCGAATCCGGAAAGGAATGGGATAAGCGCTTCGAGGAGTTAGGTGCCACTAGATTGGTTGATCGAGTTGATTGTGATGTTGATTACGAATCTATAGCGGCCGCCTGGGCAGTTGACTCATTGGCGGCTATGGCGGCTGTCGACGGGACTGGTGTGTACCACGAAGACATGGTGGAATCAATCAAAGAATATGTCGCAGGTGACGATGAAGGTGCTGATGGCGAAGATGGATTTACTGTCCCTGATTTTTCCGCGGAGTCAATTCAGGCGGAAATTAGCATCTTCAGATATGACCCAGAGACCGCAACAACCGGCTCTGATACGTGGTTATGTGCAATGCCTGGTCACCTCAGTTTATTGGAAGCACTTCGAACAGTAAAGAACACTCATGATGGTAGCCTTTCTTTCCGTGACGGTGCCTCTGATGACTCTACAACAGCGATTTGTGTGAATGGACGGTTAGTTCTACCCGGACTAGTTAGGCTAGATGCAGTAGCACCAACTCGCGATGGTACTCTCAGACTACGTGTCGACCCATTACCTGGGTTCGAAGTCATTCGGGATTTAGTGGTCGATCATTGGTCAATGGAGCGCCGACGAGAATCCACCCAACCTTGGATGGTCGCAGCAACCCGTGGAGGGGCCTCTACTATGCAAGGTGACATTGGGTTGATGGAGCCTAATGTTGCAACCGCTTTACACTCAATTACTGACTTTGGTAGTTCAGCCTTATTGCAAGCATCTTCCGACGCAGTCCCGCATGCGAATGGTTACCTCGGGCCTGCAGTTTTGGCATCGGTTTGGGCAAGGAGGAATGACCCTAGATCCTCTGCTTCTTCTGTCAGCGGGCTTGATGAAATATTGGCTGGTTCGAATGGAATCAAGGCTGAAACAGACCTTGCAAGTATTCGTAGACAGAATGGTTCCGGATTAGTCGTATCAGAAGCCCTGTTGGATGCGAAAACACATGTCTTGGAGCGCGACGCATTCAATGGCCGTCACGGTAAGCATGTTTGGTGGTACACCTGGACTCTCAAGTCAAGTGGAAAGGTCAATGACACCGTGTTATATCGTCAGGTTTTGGGTCCAATTGGACTATTGGGTAATCTGACATCTGGCGTGACCGCTAGAATGATGACTGGATTTAGCCGTACGGGTGGCGACATGATTACTGATATGCTAGCTTTCATCGCTCCACCCGCAGGTATTGGAAAGATGCCACGTCAATTCAATTCCTCTGTGGATAATCACCATGAAGTAGTGGCGATTTTCAACGAATTAGATGGTAGGTTCTAAGGTGAGAATGTGGCAATAAAATACGCATATCATCCCGGAAACGTCTCTCACAGCAGTTCTCCAGAAGTCGCTGTAACTATGGAGTCTTTCGCCCGAGCAATGGGGATTACTCTAGTCCCTCTGCCAGGTGCAACAAGTTGTGGAGCAGGAATTGTTCGGCAAGCAAATCGCAGACTGCAACTTACTCTCAATGCTCGAACTTTTGCTATGGCAGAAGCAGAGGGTCTGAACATCCTAACTCCATGTGCCGCAACCGCTGGAAATCTACAAGAGGACTTGATGGCATTACAATCTGACCAAATTCTCATGCAAGAAGTCAATGAGACTCTGGAGAATACCTGTGGATTAACCATGACTGGTGAGGTAGAGATTCACCATATTTTACACGCTTTAGTCGATGAAATCGGTCTTGATAAACTAGAGGAGAAGGTCAAGAATCCAATCGATTTCACCGTTGCGGGATATTACGGTCCAAATATACAGCAAGAGGGTGCTTGTGGCGGCGACGACGTATACGATCCAAATTATCTCGAGCAGGTAATTTCGACTTTGGGAGGAACTCCAGTAAGTTGGGAAGCAAGGACCCAAAGTGTGGGTGTACCAGGTCTCTTTGCAGAAGAACCTACGGTAATGAAGCAGACTGCTGAGGCCCTATCCGAAGCAAAAGCAGAGGGTGCAGACCTAATTGTAAGCGCATGTAATCTATCCCAAGCAGTACTCGATATTTACCAAGGTAAAGCCGGTAGAAATACAGGGCTTTCAACAAATATTCCGGTAATTCATCTTTGTGAGATACTTTCATTTGCACTTGGATGTCACAACAAGAGATTGGCTCTTTTGAGGACTAGAATCGCCGTAATCGGAGATTGATTTTCTCATCTATGGCTGATTCTCTCTCCCGATCCAAATGTGCGCCAAATCTCTCTAACTTGAGTTTCTGTTATACCTTCAACTTGTCTTAGGTCATCTTCATCAGCCCAAATCAGCGCTGCTATCGTTCCATATCTGTTCAGTAAACGATTGGCAAGGTCCTGATCGACACTTGGTATGGCGATTAGAAGGGACATCGCAGTGAATTTCTCTTGATTGGGGGATTTGCGTAATTCTCTTGCTCCTGCTGCCGCTTGGGTAACTGGGTCCATCCAGATTTCCGGTTTTACTGCTTCCAATCTATCTCTTGCTTGAGGAGTTAGACCGTCCAACATTGACTCTTCTCTCCTCGATGCAACGGTGAGAAATCGAGCAGTTTCAGCCCCATCTTTTGTCGTTACAATTGGTATTCCAAAATCGAGTGCCAATGTTGTCAATGCACCCATCAACGCATGGGGGTGAACTCTGTTTGATTCGAACAACCCTTCACCTTCGATTAACAATAGGCTTCTAGGAGCTGCACCCACAAGTCTGCTCGCTTGTTCAAGTAGACGCCCGTCGACCAATGAATCAACAAAATCTCGTACTGTCTTTCGTTCTACCAAGATTCGTTCTCCGATGCGGAAATCTCCAGTCACAAGCCGGTCTATTCTGACATCTGCTCCAAGCGATTTCAAACGGGCTACAACAGAACTGTTGAGTTCTCGGTCGTCAGCACAAATCAAAGCTCCTGGGACGTCTGGTGGACTATCGTCTAACTCTAACAAATCTTGGGCGGGCGATACAGGATTTTTCTCCTTCAGTCGTATACTTGGTTGCCGCTCAGAGTCATCCAAATCTTGTTTCTTTTTTTTTGGCTTGAATTGTTCAAGCCCAGTCTGACCTCTTGGTCTGAATGTAGAGGGTGGAAGTTGCCCCGAGTCAGTGGATTCGTTTTGGTCGGTTGCTTCTTCAACTTCCTTTAGAATCGGTCGATTTTTTTTCCTAACTGCAATAACGAACTCAGTCGCGGAAATTTTACTTCCATTTTCGACGACTGAGAAGTTACTCAAATTAGATAGGTCAACATGCGTACTGCGAGCAAGTTTACGTCCAACTCTAGCCACGGCTCGATGCATATTTTGTTCACGTCGAAGAGCCGCCGCTCTCGCCCCCTCGTCGCGGGTATCTTCAGCGATTAATACCACAACATCTCCATCACGTTGTCTCCCTGTTCTACCTCTTCTTTGGATTGTCCGAATCTCACTTGCAACCGGCTCGTAGAAGATCACCAAGTCAGCGGTTGGTATGTCCAATCCTTCTTCTCCAACACTAGTCGCTATCAGCACATTTCCTTCTCCTGAACGGAAGGATTCGATTCGCTCAACTTGTTGTTTTGGAGTCAAGCCTGTTCCACTACCTCGTTTGCTCTGGCCGATGAATTGTATCGGCCTTACATCCTTTAGGTTCAGTAAAGCGGTTTCCAGCGCACTGACTGTATCTCTATATGTTGCAAAGACAATAATTCTTGATTCCGGGTCACGGCGTATTCTTTCTCTCACCAGCCTTCTAACGGCACCAACTTTACTATGAGATTCTGGCATTTCTTCTAGGCTGTCACGAAGGCTCCTAATCCGTGAATCTCTAAGCAAATTTCGAGTATTTTTCTTCTCAGCATCTTCACCGGTTTCCTTCCTATCGAGAAATTCTTTCGCTGCCGCCAATCCTTGGCAAAGAAGATGGTTGATTAGGTGGTGGAGGGACATGGCTAGGCCAATTCGACTCATTGACCCATAAGCATCCGCTTGACCTCTGCGAACGGCCAAATTTGCTCGTTCCATTGCATTGGCAAGACCCCGATGAGTTACTGCACCAGGCATCACATACCTACCCAATCTTCTTTCCCTTTCGACAATAGATTCCTGCCATCGAACTAAGGGTTCTGCTAACTCGCGAATCTCATCAGGAACTCTCACTTTCAATTCTTCAATATCGAGATTCGCTAAGTGTTCTGAAAGCATATTATCTTCTGATGTACGTAGATGAATTCGGCCTACTCGCAGCCTATTACAAATTTCTTCGACCTTTTCTGTATTCGAGCCGGGGCTCGCAGTCATTCCGAGAATTAGTGGCTCATTTGCCAACTCTAGGTATAGGTCGGCTACCTGTGCCTCGGCTCGCTCTCCGGTTGAGTGATGCGCCTCATCGATAATCAACAGACAACAATCAGAGAGATCGAGCAATCCTCGATTAACATCATTGCGAACTACTTGCGGAGTGGAAACTACCAATCTACCCTTATTCCACATCCCTTCTCTTTTGCTTGGCGGGATTGCTCCGCTCATCGAAATCGGTTTGGTCAAATCCTTGTCGAATACTAATTCTAAATCGTCGAAGTGTTGTTTGACTAGAGCCGCAGTAGGGGCAATCATCAATGCCCAACCATTTGTTCTATCTAGCATCTCAGCGATGGCCATCCAAGCAACAGCCGTTTTACCCGCCGCTGTGGGTAAGACAAGTAGGGTCGAGCTAGACAATGCAACGTCCACTGCTTCCAGTTGATACGCCCTAGCCTCAACAACTCCCTCTTGGAGTCCGTCGTGGCGAAGGCCAGTGCTCATGGGCCCTGTGTTTCGGGGTCAGGGTTCAAAATACTTACACAAGCCCCCCTCTATCACTTACACCCCGTAGGGGTGGAATCTTTCAATGCCCGATTCGTTCATATAGGGTATGGAAGTCGCAAGGCCGCTCACTACGTGAGGCACCAGACACCACAGGGCTCTGTACTAACATCCCGGAAATCCGAATTCCACTCGGAAATCGGCTTTCGGTGTCACGGTTCCTCCCTAACGTGGTGGCCCGGTCTGAATCCGCTTCGGCGGCAAACTTACCGGTAAATACTGGAGGACAAACAATGGCCGACCGACATAACCCCCGCCGTGGTAGCATGGGCTTTAGCCCTCGAAAGAGGGCAATTCGACCCTATGGACGAATTACTTCCTGGCCCGAAAGCGATGCAACTGAGATCCGAGTTCAGGGATTCGCAGGATGGAAAGCCGGAATGACTCACGTCTTGATGAGAGACACAAACCCCAACTCTACTTCAGCCGGTCAAGAGGTTCGAAAGGCGGTTACTGTTGTCGAGGTTCCTCCGATGAAGGTTCTAGCCGTTCGTGGCTACCACATGACTCCTTACGGTATGCAAACCGCAGGAGAAGCTTGGGCTAATTCCGATGAAGGCCCAACTGGGCTTCACCCTCGCTTCGCTAACCAGACTCGTGGCGAGCGCGATGCTGAAGAAGGACGAAAGCCCTCCAAGCGTGCTGGTCGTATTCCTCTAAGAGATGGTGAGACCAATGGAGACGCATTCGAAGCACTTTCCAGCGCATCACTCTGTGATATACGCCTCATTGTTGCAACTCAACCCTCCCTAGTCAAGAGCGTACCATCTAAGACTCCAGAAATCATGGAAGTCGGTTTAGTTGGTGGAGATAACGCTGCAAAGCTCGAATGGGCAAAGGAGCGATTAGGCGGGGAAATTACCGTTGCTGACGTTTACGATTCTGGCCAAGAGATCGACGTTGTTGGAATCACCAAGGGTAAGGGATTCCAAGGTGTCGTAAAGAGATTCGGAGTTAAGCTACTGAGCCACAAGAACTCAAAGAAGCGCCGTCAGATAGGTAACATGGGTGACTTCGGTACTGGTTACGTCCGAAAGACAATCCGGCAAGCAGGTCAGATGGGATACCATCAGCGCACAGAATTGAACAAGCGCGTACTTCGAATTTCAAATCCAGACGAGTCAGATGTGACTCCAGCTGGTGGCTTCCTACATTACGGAGAAGTTACCAATCCTTACATGATAATCCAGGGTAGTTTACCAGGTCCGGCAAAGCGCCTTCTGCGCTTCCGTGACGCTGTTCGCCCCAATTCGAAACTGCATGAAGTCGATTTGACCTATGTCAGTACTTCGAGCAAGCAGGGAGTGTGATAATATGAAGACAAAGTCATACAATCTGGTAAACAATGTCGAGCAGGAAGAAATGGACGCAGGTCTACTGGCTGAGATGTACGAAGTCGAGGCAAAGGATGGCAAATCCGTAACTCTACCTTCTGTATTCAGTTCGGAAATTCGTGAAGACCTAATTCGAAGAGCAGTTTTGGCTAGTCGAGCAAATCGCCGCCAAGCATACGGTCACCGAGAGCATGACGGCAAGCGTGCACCTCAACCAGGAATGAAGCATTCCGTAGAATGGTGGGGTAAGGGACGAGGTGTCTCTCGTATCATGAGGAAGGCAGGACAGCGTACCGCCGCTCAGAACCCTCACACACGAGGCGGTCGAAGAGCTCACGGCCCTATGGTCGCAAAGGACTGGTCTCAGAAGATTAACAGTAAGGAAAATACAAACGCTCGTAATTCCGCAATTGCAGCAACAGCAAATGCAGAAATTGTCGCAGCACGAGGTCATCAATTCGATAGCGAAGTTCGATTCCCAATCGTAATCGACGGATATGTTGAGAGCCGCGAAGAAGGGGACGAGAAGTATTCCATCGAGTCCATTCCTCTACAATATTCAACTCGCAAGTTCGTCGCCATGATGGAAGGTCTGGGCTTAGGCGACGATCTAGAGCGCGCTCGAACCGGCCGCAACATCCGCGCAGGTAAGGGAACAATGCGTGGCAGAAAATACAGGACGCCGAAGAGCATTCTATTGGTTGTCGCGCAATCTGACGGCTTAGCTAAGGCTGCTCGTAACGTTCCAGGAGTCGATGTTGTCGCTGCTAAGGACCTCAGCGCTGAGGATTTAGCTCCCGGTGGCGATGCAGGCCGTCTCACAGTTTGGACCAAGGATGCAATAGGAGCACTGGAGTGATTGACATGGTAGACCCGTATGCTATTATTGAGATGCCTTGGATTACCGAGAAGACACTCGAAGCTCGCCGAGTTGCTGACCAAGAAGGGGGCTATCGAGAGAATAACAACAGAATCGAATTTATCGTTAGGCGCGAAGCAACAAAAGCCCAGATCAAAGCAGCAGTTGAGGAACTACTCGACGTTCAGGTTGCTAAGGTCAACACGAAGATTACTATCACAGGCAAGCACGCATCCGTGCGCCTTGCCGATGGCTATGATGCGGAGGAAGCAGCGCTCAAGTTAGGAGCATTCTGATGAGGTGATATTATGGGTAAGCGAACACGTTCACAACGCCGCGGTTCAAGTCCAAAGAACCGGGTATCAAGTCACAGGTTCCCTGCTGCAAATCGCATCCCACGCGTAAGCGAGAAAATGGGTGAGGTAACTGACCTCGTTCACAGTGCGGCTCACACCGCCCCCCTTGCCCGCGTCAAGTTCGAAGATGGAACAACTGCTCACATCGCAGCACCAGAGGGTGTTTCAGTGGGACAGGAATTGGCCTTCGGAGACAATGTAAGCCTGCGACCAGGAAATGTAACCAAACTCTCAGAGATTCCTGAGGGTACTCCAATCTGTAATGTTGAATCACGTCCAGGAGATGGCGGCAAGTTCGCTCGCTCTGGTGGTAACTCTGCAGTATTGGAAACTAGAATGGGCGACAAGGTGAGAATCCGAATGCCTAGTGGCTCTTTGAAAGATCTTCCAGCATCCTGCCGTGCTACTATTGGGGTACTAGGTGGACACGGACGAACCGATAAGCCACTGATGAAGGCTGGTGCTGCTCACTACCGGCAAAAGGCTAGAGGTAAGCTCTACCCAACAGTCAGTGGTGTTGCAATGAATCCAGTCGACCACCCACACGGTGGTGGAAATCACCAGGCGGTTCACGGACCTAACTCTGTCAGCCGTAATGCACCACCTGGTCAGAAGGTAGGAAACATCGCTCCACGCCGAACCGGACGTGGAAGGACAAGGGAGCAATGAGGTGTGAGACATGGCACGTAAATCAAAGAAGATGTTCCGCTCACCTAAGACTGCTCGACGTCAGGCTCGAAAGCGCCGCTCGACAATTGCTGAGCGCCGTAAGAAAGAGTTCCTTTGGCGCGGATTAACTATGGAGGAGCTGACTGCACTTCCACTCTATCCTCCAGAAGACAACCCAGAAGCACCTTGTATCGCTACATTGATGCCTTCTCGAGCCAAGAGGTCACTATCACGCGGTCTTTCTGAAGAAGCAGAGAAATTCCTAGAGAAGGTTCGTGCGAATGGAGGCTCCAAGATGATTAAGACACACTGCCGAGGTATGTTTGTCCTACCAGAGATGGTCGGTACAACAATCGGTGTACACAATGGCCGCGACTTCGTCAAGGTCGAAGTAATTCCAGAAATGATAGGGCACGCCTTGGGCGAGTTTGCTCCAACCCGCAGATCGGTGACACACACTGGTCCTGGTGTAGGTGCTACTCGATCAAGTAAGCACGTGGCATTGAAGTGAGGTGAAGAAGAATGAGTCGAATTTCAGGTAAGCCACAATCCGGATACACTCAATTGCTTGAGGGATCGAATCTAGCTACTGCACGTGCAGTAAACCTAGACATCCATCACAAGCACTGCTACCAAATTGCTAAGTTCATTCGAGGGATGAATGCAGTTGATGCTATCGAATACTTGGAGAAAGTGATGGATAAGAAGGAAGCAATTCCATACTCTCGCAGATCTAGAAAGGGTAAGGGTGGAAACACCATGGCCGGTCATAGAAAAGGAAAGATGGGACCAGGCCGCTATCCGTACAAAGCATCAAGAGAATTCATCAAACTGATTAACAGTGCTATGGAAAATGCCCGTCAGCGCTACGATACAATCGATGCTGAAGACATGGTGATTACTCACTGTGCCGCACACCGCGGTCAAGTACACACTGGTTGGAAGCCTCGCGCGCGCGGGCGTGCTACACCCAAGAACCACTACCAAGTGAATCTCGAGATTTTCCTCGAACACTTCGGCGATGAAGAAGAAGAGGAAGACGAATTCTGAGGTGAAAAAGATGAGTAAAGTAAACACAATTCGAAACATCGTTCACCGTAATATCGAACGCCAGTTAGTTCGCGAGTATCTTCTCAAGGAGACCGAGCGTGCTGGATTTGGTGGTCTTGAATTCAACCGTACTCCTGACGGGACCAAGGTTACACTGTCTGCAGAACAAGTCGGTCGTGTAATCGGTAGAAGAGGTAAGGTAATTCACGAATTACAGCGCAGACTGAAAGAAGACTTCGATCTAGAAAAGCCTCATCTCGAGGTAAACGAAATCGAAGAACCTCGTCTAAATGCACAGGTTATGGCGAGCAGACTAGCTTCCTCTCTAGAGAGAGGTTGGTTCTTCCGCCGAGCAGGTCACAGTACATCTCAGAATATTATGGATGCAGGAGCACGTGGATGTCTGATTATTCTCTCAGGAAAGATATCGGGTGCACGTCATCGAGTTGAAAAGTTCCAACGAGGTCACATCAAATTCTGTGGCGAAACCGCTCTTCAATTAATGGACGAAGGATTTTCGACAGCAGTCAAGAAATTAGGAACAATAGGCTGCACAGTTCGTATTATGCGGCCAGGTGTAAAGCTACCACACGAAATTACAATTCAAGACAGACAGGAATCGGGTCTGGGACCTATCGAAGAAGTCTCCATGTTGGAGATTCCTGATGAGGAGCCAGAGTCAGCATCTCAAGTCGAAGAGGCTGATGTTGCCGACGCCGAAGAAGTCGTCGACAGTGTTGTCGAAAAGATGGCTGAAATGGAAGCAGAAGCCAATGAAGAATCAACAGATGTAGGAGAGGAGGAGTGAAAATGGCACATATCAAGTCAAGAGATATTGACCAGATGAACCCTGAACAACGCGAGCGTCGTCTCGCCGAGCTAAGGGAAGAACTTCTCCAACTACGTGCTCAGCAAGCCCTTGGAGGCTCATCCTCCAACTCGGGCGCATACAAGCAAACACGTAGGAGCATTGCACGTCTTCTTACGAAGATGTCCGAGGAGAGTAAGGAGTAGACCCAAATGGCAGGCATTTGCAATCTATGTGGTCTACCCGATGAACTATGCATCTGCCAAGAAATAGCAAAAGAACAACAGAAAGCAATCATTTCAACAGTAAGAAGGAGGTATGGAAAGATGGTAACAATGGTAGAAGGAATCGAAGATTCTGCTATCGATATTGGAAAACTAGCAAAGTTGCTGAAGAGCGCTTGCGCTAGTGGTGGTACCGTAAAGGGCCGCACCATCGAACTCCAAGGCGAGCACAAGAAGCGTGTCGCTAAGGTCCTTGAACAGAATGGATACCAAGTGGAGGTGCGCTAAATGAGTATCATGCATGCACCTTGGTTGGCTCGGGAAATCGAAGTAATTGGAAGCCGAGATCCAAGCCTAGTTGGAGTGACTGGGATGATTGTCGAAGAAACTCGTAGAACTCTAAGAGTTAGAACAATTGGTGGAGAAGTCACTCTCCCTAAGGATGTAATCACATTCACAATAGATTCTGAGGAGGTCGAAATCGATGGCGCAAGCGTCACACAGAGGCCTGAGGATCGCATCAACCGAAGATACAGGAGGAACTGAAAATGAAAGATATTGGAGTAGACGTCCGCGCACCTGAGGGTGAATGGGATGGTGACCAAAACTGCCCATTCTACGGAAGTCTGAGGCTACGAGGACAAATCATAGAAGGAACCGTATCATCTGTTGGTATGAGTAATTCAATTATCGTCCAGCGCGAAGTTACTCGATACATGAAGAAGTATGAGCGCTACGAGAAAAGAACTCGCAGATATGCTGCACACTTACCGTCTTGTATTGGCGAGGTTGCAAGTGGAGAAAGCGTCCGAATAATGGAATGCAGGCCGCTTTCGAAAACCGTCAAATTTTGCGTAATTGAGAAGGGGGGTTCTGAATGAGAGGAGTAGCAGGTAGAGCAACAGCCGGATTGCCAAGTATGGCAAGGATGGATTGTGTTGACAACACCGGAGCTAAGGTCGTACAACTGATCACCGTGCTAAAGAAGGGAGGCGTTGCTCGCCGATATCCTTCAGCAGGTGTTGGAGATATGATTCGCGTCACTGTCCGCAGAGGGACACCAGAAACTCGCCGTCAAATCTTCAATGCGGTTGTAGTACGTCAGAAGAGGCCATTCCGCCGAGTTGACGGAACTTGGGTACAATTCGAAGACAATGCTTGCGTCATCACAAATGAGCGAGGAGATGTCAAGGGTTCCGATATCAAGGGACCAGTTAGCCGTGAGGCGGCTGAGCGGTGGCCTAGGATTGCTGCCACTGCTAAGCAGATTGTGTGAGGTGTGAAGTATGGTAAGTAAGAAAGCAGGAAAACAGCGTCAGGCACAAACTGACGCCCCAATTCACGTCCGCAGGAAGCGGATTCGCGCTCGTCTGGTCAGCGATGATCCAGACCTAGCATTGATTCGTACAGTAACGGTAAGAGTAGGCGATGAAGTAGAAGTTCTTCGTGGAGATTTTGGATTCCCAAACAGTGCAAAGACCGATTCACGTGGAAAGAGACTTGGACAATCCCGCGGTCGAGCAGGGGTCAAGTCGAATATCGTTGGTGTCGATACCAAGAGCGGTTATGTGCTAGTCGAAGGAGTAACCACTAGCACCGCTGATGGTAAAGAAGAGGCACTACCGATTCACCCTTCCAATCTCATAGTAACAAAGTTGTACGAGGGAGATCCACTTCGCATAAAGCGAATCATGGAGAGAGCTAATGGAGGTGCTGAACAATGAGCAGTAGCCACATGAAGAGATTAACAATGCCACGAAGCTGGCCACTTACCCGAAAGACAGACATTTGGGTACAGAAACCGAACCCTGGTGGACACAGCGATGAGATGTGTATGCCTCTTGGTGTCATTTTGCGAGATGTGTTAGGACTCGCTCACTCAAGGAGAGAGGCAAAGCGAATGGTCGCGACACGCAAGGTTCTCGTCGATGGAAGAATCGAGACAGATTCTGGTCGAGGAGTAGGCTTGATGGATGTCCTAACAGTTGGTGAAGACCACTACCGCTGTGTTTTGGATGAAAACGGTAAGCTAAGATACCGTTCTATTTCTGCTAAGGATTCCTCAAGCAAACTCTGCCGAGTTATGGGTAAGACAACAATTCGTGGTGGAAAGACTCAGGTTCACCTTCACGATGGAAGAAATATCACTGTCAATGATGCTAAGAAATACAATTCAGGAGATACACTGGTTATTTCGCTACCAGATCAGGAGGTCTCGGGACATCATGCATTCTCTGAAGGAGTGCTAGCATACCTCACCGGTGGTAGCCACATCGGTAGCACTGCAAAGGTAGTGTCAAAGGACGTAAAGCGATCCTCAAAGGCGAATGAAGTACAATTCGAAGATTTCGGAACAGTCGCAGATTATGTCTTCTTGATTGGTTCTGAGAAAGATCTACCGTTGGAGGTGGAAGCTTGAGTGATAACGCCAATCCAATGTTAATTCCCCGAATCGCCAAAGTCACCGTGAATATCGGTGTCGGCGAAGGTGGGGCTCGCCTACAATTAGCCGAGAGAGTACTTGAGTTACTTACAGACATGAAGCCTGTTCGAACTCTAGCAAAAAGCACCAATCGTGAACTTGGAACACGAGAAGGCGCTCCTATTGGCTGTAAAGTAACAATTCGCGATCAAACAAATGCCGAAGCATTCCTCAAGGACGCATTTTGGGTTAGAGAAAACACCCTGCCTGCCTGGAACTTCGACCAATCAGGCAATCTATCCTTTGGAATTGCAGACTACACCGATTTCCCTGAGCAGAAGTATGACCCAGACATAGGTATCTTCGGCATGGACATCAACATCGTACTCGAACGCCCAGGTCACAGGGTATCTCGCCGTCGCCGCCGTGCGGCAAAGGTTGGGATGCCACACCGAGTGGGCAAGACCGAGTCCATGGAGTGGTTCAAAGAACACTTCGGACTAACCCTTGTGGAGGAGTGAAGTATGGCAAAAGATCACGGAGAAAGAATCGGCAGAAGCAATGGATGCCGCCGCTGCGGACGCAAGCGTGGAATGATTCGCCGACATGGCCTGAGATTATGCCGACAATGCTTCAGAGATGTGGCACCACAAATCGGGTTCAAGAAGTATACATGAGGTGATGAAGGATGCAGTTTGACCCATTGAGTGACGCATTTGTCCGCATCTTTAACGCGGAGCAAGCAGGACATTACGAAGTGACTGTTAACCCAGCAAGCAAGCTTCTAGGAAGTATGCTTTCAATTATGCAACAGTCAGGATACGTAGGAGAATACCAAAAGATCGATGATGGCCGTGGAGGCGGATTCCGAGTAGAGTTGATTGGAGCAATCAACCGTTGCGGTGTAATCAAGCCACGACATTCTGTAAAGAGAACCGATTATGATAAGTGGGAATCAAGATACCTTCCTGCACAGGATTTCGGTCTCCTTATTCTAACAACCAATCAAGGTGTAATGAACCACCACGATGCAAAGAAGGAGCGTGTCGGCGGGCGTTTGCTCGCGTACATTTTCTGAGGAGGGATTAAGGATGCCAAAGTTGGATATGATTTCACATAGTATCAAACTCCCTGACGGAGTTTCCGCAACTATTTCCGGTCACGATGTTACAGTGGCAAAGGATGGTAAGTCACTGACTCGTGAGTTCCGTCATCCTCGAATCGAAGTTCGAGATTCTGCCGATGGTATGGAGGTCTTTTGTAACCTGCCACGACGTAAGGAGAAGGCACTTGCTGGAACCTGGGCTGCACATCTCAACAACATGGTAAGAGGTATTGATTCTGGATTTGAGTACAAATTGAAGGCTGTTTATTCTCACTTCCCTATGACTATCAAGGTTCAAGGAAATGAGATGACAATTACCAATCTATTCGGTGAAAAGGTACCTAGAGTAGCCGCACTACCATGGTCGCCTGCTGAGGTAGAAGTAAAGGTGGCAAATAAGACAGAAATTACAGTCATTGGAGCCGATCGTGAGAAGGTTGGACAAACAGCTGCCAATATCGAAAGGGCTTGCCGAATTAAGAAAAGAGATCGACGTGTTTTCCAAGATGGAATTTACATTGTATCAAAGGGGAATGAGTGAGGGGGGATTTGAATGGATTACGATAGCATGACAGTCGCTGAACTCAAGGATTTACTCCGCGATGCGGGATTGCCGGTTTCAGGTAAGAAGGCAGACTTAATCGCCAGATTACAAGAGGCCGCAGACGTTCCCGAAGAACCAGAAGAAGTAGAGGAAATGGTCGAAGAAGAAATGGATATCGAGGAAGACGAGTTCGAATCCGACGATTTCTTCGAAGACGAATGGGATGACTTCCATACAGCTCGTCAAAAGCCAGTACTCGATGATGCAACAAAGGAAGCATTAGCAACCCGTGCTGCTCAAAAGAAGAAGACTCCAACCTTCAGAAGGCAGGAATGGTTCCGCTACAAGCGTCTTTCCCGTACTGGCTGGAAGAAACCTAGAGGTGATGATTCCAGCCAGAGGAAGAATCGCAAGTATCGTTCGGCTCTAGTCCGCGTAGGTCACGGAAAGATAGCCGCAGCACGAGGACTACACCCCTCTGGATTTGAAGAAGTTCTAGTCAACAAGAGTGGCGATCTCGAAGGTTTAGACCCGGAGACGCAAGCAGTTCGAATCGCGAAGACAGTAGGAAACCGAAAGCGATCTGCAATTCACGATAGAGCAGATGATTTGGGCCTTAGGGTTCTCAATCGCCGCCGCATCTCGCGGAAGGGGGACTTGCGATGATGATTACAAATCAAAAGAGACTCGCGGCTGCAATTTTCAGCCAGCGAGAAGGCCGCGTTGTTGGTGTTCATAGAATTTGGATAGACAAAGACTACCTAGACGATGTCGCAAATGCTGTACAGAAGGATGATGTTCGCAGACTTATCGATGAGGGGATCATCAAGGCACGCCCATTAGTCGGAACTAGTCGTTCGCGCGCTCGAAAGGCTTCTGCTCAGAAGTCAAAGGGGCGCAGGACTGGCCAAGGTTCGAGAAAGGGAACTTCAAATTCACGTCATCCACGAAAGGAACGTTGGATGAGAACGATTCGTGCTCAGCGCAGGGCTTTGAAGGAAATGAGAGGAGATGAGTCTCTGACTCCTTCAGAATATCGTTACTACTACAGGAAGGCAAAGGGCGGTAGCTACCGTTCAGTCTCCCACATGAAGTCGAATATGGAGATCGACGGAATCAAGCTCGGAGGTGAGCAATGATGGCATACGGAAAAAATCAGAGGCTACGCTTCAAGCGTCGCCGAAACGGTGAGACTGACTACCGACGCAGAATGAAAATGCTACGAGGAGGTTTTGCTCGTGCTGTGGTTCGAGTAACAAATACTCAGACAATTTGTCAATTAGTGAATTACGTGCCAACAGGTGATACAGTCAAGATATCTATTGATGGGCGCACCTTAGTTGAGAAGTATGGATGGCCAATAGATGCATCTAGAAAATCAATCCCTGCAAGTTACATTTCCGGATATGCAATGGCTAAGGCGGCTATTGCTGCGGGACACAAAGAAGCCGTTCTCGACATTGGCCTAGCAGCATCAACACCAGGAAACAGGGTGTTTGCAGCCCTCAAAGGAATGGTCGATGCTGGTTTGGAAATTCCATATGGTGAAAGTGTCCTGCCGGATGATGATAGAATCAATGGTTCACACATTGATGACTCGATTGCTAAAGCGGTTGAGGCAGCAAAGAAGTCTATTGAGGAGGCCTAATCATGAGTGATGAAGAATCCGAAATTGTAGAGACTGCTCCAGCAATAGCTCCGGGTTTGGCCCTGGCTTTGGCAGAGGAAGAAGATGCTCCTGTTCGCCGTCGCCGTGGCCCAGATCCATTAGCAGCCCTTCGAACCTGGCAACCACGTACCCGTCTAGGGAGGATGGTTGCAAACGGAGAGATTCTAACCTACGAGCAAGCATTGGCTACTGGATTGCCAATCCGTGAAGTGGAAATTGTCGATGCACTTTTGCCAGGTCTTGAGGACGATGTCCTTACAGTCAACATGATTCAGAGAATGACTGATTCAGGTCGACGTGTAAGATTCAATGTACTGTGTGTAGTTGGAAACAGCGATGGATACGTTGGTCTGGCAATCTGTAAGGGTAAGGAAGTCGCTTCAACGATAAAGAAGGCTATCGATAAGGCCAAACTAAACCTAATTCCAGTCATGAGAGGAAATGGGTCCTGGGAATCTGGTGGAGGACCAGGTACTTCTGTTCCTCTGAAAATCACAGGACGCTCAGGTTCAACCAGAGTCACTCTAATGCCTGCTCCAGCAGGTAAGGGTCTGGTCATTGGTGACTACGGGCGTAGAGTTCTACAATTGGCAGGTGTAACCGATGTATGGAGCCGTTCTGCAGGACAAACACGAACCACAATCAACTACGCTAAGGCTACTTTCAATGCCCTTGTCGAACTAAACAAAACAAGAATTGGCGATGGCGATAAAAGGCGCCTAAACATTACAAGCGGGAGGAGTAATCAATGACTTTCCTAATCGTTCGAGTTCGCAGTGATCGTGGTGTTGAGAGAAGCATTCGCGACACAATGGCAATGATGAATCTAACTCGCGTTAACCATGCAACGATTGTACCTGAAAGTTCCACCTACGCTGGAATGCTTCAGAAGTCAAAGGACTTCGTCACATGGGGTGTAGTTGACGCAGTAACTATCGAGACTTTACTCAAAGAACGTGGCCGAATGGTCGGAGATAAGCCGGTGGATGATGCTGCAATTAAAGCAGGTTCTGAATTCAAATCTGTCAAAGATTTCGCTAAGGCTCTAGCATCTGGTGAGGCTACAATGAAATCGGTTGATGGGCTAAAGCCTGTCTTACGACTTCACCCTCCAAGAGGCTCAAAGGGTTGGGGCGGAATCAAGAGGGCTTACTCTGTTGGGGGCGCTCTAGGATTCCGAGGCGATGAGATTTCATCTCTAGCCGAGAGGATGATGTGAGGTGAAAATATGGTATCAAGAACAAACAAATTCCGAGGTCGCTCGCGATATCACGGTCGCGGTAAGAAGGCAGGCCGAGGTGCAGGTCTTCGTGGCGGACGCGGTAACGCTGGAATCAACAAGCATCGCCTAATGACTCGCCTGAAGTATATGCCTGGTCACTGGGGTATGCACGGTTTCAATCGTCACCCTAAGTTGAGAAAAGTCAACGTCAGTATCAATTTACTAGAAGTATCCCAGATGGCGGAAGGCGATTCAATCGACCTGACAGAAATGGGCTATGACAAACTCCTAGGCAGTGGTCGTATTGACCGCGCTCTAAACATCACTGTAGGTTCTGCAAGTGCTCGTGCTATCGAGAAGGTAGAAGCGGCTGGTGGTTCAGTGAACCTCAGCGACGACGATGATGAAGATTGGGAAGAATGGGAAGAAGAGTGATTTGCACTGTTCAAAATAAATCAGAGGTGAAAAAATGGTCGAGCGTCGTCCTTCAGTACTTGGGATTGTGACTCTATCCGTAGTTTACTGGGGGGCTTTGGCTTGGTGGCAACAAGATGCATTGTTTGGCACTGACTCAGATGCCCAAATGAAGGCACTGACAATGTTTGCTACATCTTTCCCATACATCGGTTTCGTGATTTGGGGCACTTCTAACGATCTTCCTGAAAATATTGCTGAGATTCCATATGTTGGACGGATGCTGAAACCAGCAATTTGGTTGGCATTCATTGCCTTCTTCTTCGGTTGGGGGTTAGAAGACTCCTCAACCGTCGGGTTCCTTTTGGTCGGCGTTGGTATTCTTGGATTAGGAGCAGGTCTTGCGTTAGCGTGTCTAATGTATTCAGGCTCTGAATCTAGTAGACTGTATGCTTTGCAAAGACTCGTCGATGTATATCCTTCGATAACTAAACCCGACGGTCACGTCAGATTCAACCAAAAATTGTGGACTACAACACTTGTCCTAATCATCTACTTCATGATGACAAACGTAATGATTTGGGGTCTTTCTGAATCCACGCTCGACGTGTTCTCTTCATTCCGTGCGATTATGGCTGGTGCCTCTGGTTCGATAATGCACCTTGGAATCGGTCCTATCGTTACTGCATCGATTATCATGCAGCTTTTCGCTGGTGCAAAGATCATCCAACTGGACTTACAGGATTCTGCGGACAAGCAACTCTACCAGGGTGTGCAGAAGATCTTGGTTCTATTGATGATTCCAATTGAATCCATTCCTCAAGTATACGGTTTCCTCGACCCACATGAGGATATTATCATTCAATACGGCCTAGGGTGGGCTAATGCAATTATTGTGGCTCAACTATTCATAGGCTCATACCTTGTTTTCCTACTTGATGAATTGGTCAGCAAGTGGGGTATCGGAAGTGGTATTTCTCTATTCATTGCTGCAGGAGTTGCTCAGTCAACCTTCGTTGGAACATTATCCCCTATAGCAACAGTACAGGGTAGCCCTTACTCACTACAAAATCCTCCTTCGGGAACTCTTCCAATGATATTCTACACACTCAGGACGGCAACTAATGCCGAATTGGTTTCGCAAAATGGTTTCGAACTAATATTGCTGAATCATGCTAATCCAGTTGCTGCTTTGATATCTTCAATTATCGTGTTCCTCGTAGTTGCCTACGCCGAATCGAGTAAGCTGGAATTGCCACTGACACATGGTAAAGTTAGAGGACATAGAGGACAGTATCCAATCCGACTAGTTTATGCGAGCAATATTCCGGTGATTTTGATGGCTGCTCTACTAGCAAACGTCAACATGTTCACTTTGCTATTCTGGTCACATCCAGTACTCTCGACTGTCCCGATACTCGGTAAGGAAGGTTCCTGGAGTATGGCCCATTGGTTCGGTTCTTATGAGCCAGGAGCCACCACTCCGTCAGGAGGATTCGCATGGTATTCCTCCATGGTCAATGGTGTTGGTGATTGGCTAATTCCGTTATTGAATCAACAAGGGGACGCTTATGGTCACGAACTTTGGCAAATTATGGTGCACGTCATAGTCTATGTGACATTCATGACTGTCGGTTCGACTATATTCGCGAAGTTCTGGATTGAGACGACAAATATGGGTGCCAAAGACGTCGCAAAACAAATCGAGAGAACCGGTATGCAAATACCTGGATTCCGAAAGAACCCGGTTGTTCTAGAGAGGATTCTAGAGCGATATATTCCACCCGTAACCGTCTTCTCCGGTGCCTTCGTAGGTCTTCTAGCAGCTGGTGCTGATCTACTCGGAACTGTAGGTAATGCCACTGGTACCGGTTTGCTTCTAGCGGTCGGAATTATCCTCAGAACTTACGAACAAATTCAGAAGGAACAGGCCATGGAAATGCATCCTGTTTTGAGAGAATTCTTCGGTGCAGAATGATTTATTCCTAATCGGAATTATTCATTATAATTTGATTGAAAAGTGAAGCGCGGCGTTTATATTTCAATACTAGGTAATAGCGGCGCAGTACACTGATTTCGATTCTTACCCTTCTCGTCATATTCATATACATAAGGTCGGTCGGCGACCTGCTGCGTCAGACTGGCGTTGGAGACTGAGGACTCTAGAGTCCGGTGAAGTCTTCCATCAAGTCAGACGCAAGCCGAGGAAATGCAGTCGCGAACTTGATTCGCGATAAAGAGGTGAACCACGTTCAACTTGACCCCCGACATAGGGGGTGCAAGAAGCAGATTATTTCGATTCAAATTCAAAAAATAGAATCGGTGATCCTGCGTCAATTTTCAATAAGAATCAGCAAAAACTTGTGATCCACTCGATACTTCCGTTAGGATTGTGATTCCGCTCACGCGAAATCCGGTTGATCCTGCCGGAGGCTACCG
>CEUV01076323.1_pt1 | contig 29858 bp, 27 predicted proteins | sample 356401 | NCBI WGS metagenome assembly CEUV01 (sample SAMEA2622710, study PRJEB7988) | marine metagenome | isolation source: saline water (ENVO:00002010), including
ATGCAAGATCATATGGATTTTAGAGATGTTGTCCATGCAACACAATCTCAAATGTTAAAAGAATTTAGAGGAGAAAATATATTTCAAGGTAGAGTTATAGAAGTACATATAGGAACCCTACCATCTGACCAAGCCTTTACTTTTACGGACTGGACTGCAGAAATGAAAGCTAAAGCATCAATATGTATTTCTGAGGATAATACTCTAATTGAATCTTTACAAATTGCTATTAAAAGAATACAGTGTATGATTAATAAGGGAATGGATAATAGTAAAAAAGTCCTTCAGAATTTAGTTAATAAGGCAAATAATAGGATTACAGAAATTAAATCAGGTAAAAAACCTCCAATTAAACCAGATGAAAACGCCAAATATTATGCTGAATTCACTGTTGATCTAGATATTATAAATGAACCAATGATTGCAGATCCAGATGTTAATAACGAGGATACATCTAAAAGATATACTCATGATACTATAAGAGAGCTTTCATATTATAAAGGCAAAAAGAAAATTGATTTAGGATTTGTTGGATCATGTATGGTTCACAAAGGAGATATTAAAATTGTTGCTAAGATGTTAAAAAATCTTGAAGAAATTCATGGGAAGGTTGAGTTTAATGCTCCTCTTGTTCTAACTGCTCCAACCTATAATATTATTGAAGAGTTAAAAGAAGAAGGTGATTGGGAAATTCTCCAGAAATATTCTGGATTTGAGTTTGATGATTCAGCACCAAAAAATATTGCTAGAACTGAATATGAAAATATTTTATATTTAGAACGTCCAGGTTGTAACCTCTGCATGGGAAATCAAGAGAAAGCTGAAAAAGGCGATACTGTAATGTCAACATCAACTAGGTTGTTTAAAGGAAGAGTTGTAAAAGACTCTGACAAGAAAAAAGGAGAATCACTATTGAGTTCAACTCCAGTAGTTGTATTATCTGCAATTCTTGGAAGAACACCTACAATAGATGAATATAAATTGGCTATTAGAGATATTGAACTTACTAAATTTTTACCACCTAAAACCAAATTAACTTCTAATAAAGATCATTTGATATCTTATTAATAATTTTGATTTTATATCAAAAATCAATATTTAAAAGTATATTTAAATTAATAATTTAGAATTGATAATTATTATATATGTATTTATTTCAACAAAAAAATTAAATGGAATACAGTAAAAATAATAATATAATTGACCTTTATAAGATTTATCTTAAGTTATGGAAAAACAGAAAAATCATATTATATACCATTGCATTATTTGGTATAATAGGAATTATTTATAGTTTATCTTTAAATATTGTATTTGTATCATCCACGACATTTTATCCAAGATATGAAAAAGGTAATCAATCAAATAGCATTGCTGATATAGCAGGATTAGCTGGAATTGATATAGGTAAAAATTTATCAAATGATATACCAAGTAATCTTTATCCAAATTTACTGTCATCTACTCCATTCAAACAAAAGGTTTTAAATAAAAAAATAAATATAAATAACAAAAAAATTACATATAGAGAATATCTATTAACTGAAAAAAAGAAAAATAAAAGTTTTTTATCTGATTTAATAAAAAGTTTTTATAAAACTGAATCTAACGATAAAATCCAAAATCAAAACCCAAATTCTAAAATCATTGAATTAGATAATATAGAATACCAACTGCATATTAGTGTTCAAGATCTTATTAAAATAGATGTAAATAAAAAAGATGGTTATATTACTTTGATGGTATATGATGAAAATCCACTAGTATCATCTCAAATTGCACAAATAACAAGAGACTTATTACAAGAATATATTATAGATTATAAATTAAAAAATATAAAACTTGTCTATAATTTTACAGTTAATCAATTACAAAACACAAAAAAAAATTTATATAATTTACAAGATAGTCTAGCTCTCTTTAGAGATAGTAATAAAAACATTAAATCAGATTTATTTAAAAACAAACAAAGTAGATTAGAAACTGAATATAATCTAGTGAAAAATATTTATAATGAGTTGGCTATAAGTAAAGAAAAAACAGCAATTGAAGTTAAAAGAAATACACCAATATTTACAATTATTAATCCAGTTGTGATTCCAAATGAGAGATATAGTCCTAAAAGAAAAATAATTGTTATCTCATTTTGTTTTATAGGATTAATTTTAATTACATCATTAATCATACTAAAAAATTACTATAAAGAAAACTTAATTTACTTTGATAAATTTATCAAATAATCTCCTCTAGTATATCAATAATTCTTTTAGATGTTTTACCATCCCATAATTCAGGTATTGATCCCTTTTTCCATTTATTTGAAAGTAATTTTTTCATATAAGTTTTAATTTTATGAGTTTTAATTCCAACTAATTCATTTGTGCCAATTGATACAGTCTCAGGCCTTTCAGTATTATTCCTCAATGTAATACAAGGAACATTTAATACAGTTGCTTCTTCTGTTATCCCACCAGAGTCAGTTATAATTCCTATAGAGTTTTTTAATAAAAAAATAAATTCCAAATAGCTTAATGGATCAATCAAAATCAAATTATTTTGATTTTTAAATTTCATTAGATTTTTTTTTGTTCTTGGATGAACTGGAAAAATTATTAAAGTATTATTAGAAGATATAACTAAGTCATTTATAATCCGAATTAAAGTTTTTTCTTTATCTACATTATCAGGTCTATGTAAAGTCATTAATAAAAAATTATTTTTATTTAATTTTTTTTCATACCAAACTTTAGGCTTTATTAACTTATTGATATTATTAGATAAAGTATCAATCATAGTATTACCAACAAAAAAGATATTTTCTTTTCGATGACCTGATTTAATTAAATTATGCCCCGCATTAGTTGAAGTAGTAAAGAAAAAATCTGAAATTGAATCCGTTACAATTCTGTTTATTTCTTCAGGCATATTAAAATCACCAGATCTTATCCCACCCTCTATATGAGCGACTTTTATATTTAGTTTTTTAGCAACTATTGCACAAGCCATAGTAGAGGTTACATCACCAACAACAATAACTAAATCTGTTTTATTATTCATTAAATACTTTTCGAAGGCAATCATTATTGATGCAGTTAATTCAGAATGTGAATTACCTTTTGCCATTAAATTAATTTTTGGATTTGGGATATTAAGTTGCTCAAAAAAATCACCAGACATTTTTTTATCATAATGTTGACCAGTATGTACTAAACTAAATTTAAATAGCTGTGAGCTTCTCTTACTTAATTCATTTACTAGAGGAGCAATTTTCATAAAATTAGGTCTAGCTCCAGCAACAATTGTTATATCTTTCATAGTATTTAGTTTAAAATATCATTTAGCATACTAATAGCTATTTTTTTTCTATCAAATTTTTCTCTCAAATTTTTTAAACCACTGTCAAAAGATTTATATTTTTTTTTAACTGATATATTTAAACAGGAATTTATAAATTCATTTTTATTTTCAGGCTCAAAACATATTCCAGCATTAAATTTCGAAATAATTTTTTTTGATTCACCTTCTACACCTAATATTATTGGTTTGTTGTAAGCAGCAGCTTCAAATATTTTACTAGGTATTACAGATTTAAATGTATTTGATTTTTTTAAATTTACTAAAGAAGCGTCCATTAAGGATAAATATTTTGAAACTTTATTCTGATTCATTATTGGAAGAAAAGTAATGTTTTTGAGTTTTAATTTATTTTTTAGATCTAAAAGATTTTTTTTTTCAGCACCATCCCCAATAATTAAAAAATGTATCTTATTATTTTTATTATAGATAGATGGTAAACACCTTAAAACAAAGGATAATGAATGTGCTAATCCTAAAGTTCCAATATATGCAATAATAAATTTATTCTTTAAATTTAACTTGTTTCGTAATTTTAAATTTTTTGAAGAATTTAAAATTATATTATCAGATAAATATCCATTTTTATGAACGAAAATTTTACTACCTACAATTCCCTTTTTAATTATATTTTCTTTAAAAGAATCAGTTACAACAATAATTTTTTCAGAAGATTTATAAAGTTTTATTTCAACCCATTCAAGGAATTTATATATAAATCCATTTTGTAAAGATCCCACAGCCTTTATAGATTCAGGCCATATATCTCTAACCTCAAAAATCCACGGTTTTCTTTTAAAAAAAGACAAAAAATTACCAGAAATAGCAGAAAAAAATTGAGGTGAAGTTGCAATAATTAAATCTGTTTTGATAAATAACCCTATTATAAAAGACATAAAACCAAAAGACATATAATCTAAAATTCTCCTTAAAAAACCTTTATTTTCAGAAATATAAGTCCATACACGATATATTATAATACCATTTAATATTTCTTTTTTATAAAATTTATTTTTATAACCATCAAAAATTTTTCCTTTTGGAAAATTTGGAAAACTTGTTATTACAGTAACCTCTTTTCCATGTTTAACCCATTCTTGAATATGCTCGTATGATCTTCGAGCAGGAGCATTAACTTCGGGGGGGAAGTTATCAACTATAAATAAGATTTTATTTTTTTTTATCATAAATTAAAATAATCATTTTATTAAAAACAGGATATTTAATAAGCTTACCCCTTAATAAATTATTAAAATTTTTGGAGTGAAAATAATCTTCAATTAAAAACTCAAATTTATTATTAGTTGATTTAAATTCAATGAATATGTCGTTATTTGCTAAAAATAAATTAGATGATAATTTCCTTAAATTAACTTCAGGGTTAAAATGAATTCTACCAAAACAATATTTGATTTTTTTAAATGATGTATCTAAACTATCTGTTATTATAATTTTATTTTTATCTACTTTCCACTTTCTGTAAATAAATGTATTATATTTCTTGTAAAAACCATCATGAAACCCTGATACTAAATTAAATTTATCATCTTCTATTATAACTTTTGCTCTTTGTCCAACACGAAAACTGGACCAAACTTCACTTGAATTTTCATTATTAATAGATAAACAATTATGAGAAACTGTTGATCTTTCAAATAATCTTCTTTCTGTTTTTTCATAAGTTGAAATACCTGTATCAACTATAATTGGATAATTGTTTTTATAAATTTCAAAATTTAATTCGTCTGCGTGAGAATGACCAGGTTGATAATCAGGTGAAATATTTCCTATATTTAAGAAAATTTGATATTTATCATTTTTTAATACTCTATAACCCGATTTTGAAAATTTAGATTTATCAACCTTAATTCCTATTATTTTTTTATAATAATTAAAAATTTCATTTAACCTATTAGAGTTAAAATAAGTAGAATCTTGCATCATTGGAACTCTTTTTAACTTATTCCAATTTAATGCTAAAGACATCATCTTTTTTGAATATTTAACTAATATATCACAGTCTCTTTTTTCATATGATTTAATTATATTAAATAAGTCAAGAATCCTTTCAAATAAAATCAAATGATACATTGGAGATCGCTCAAAATGCATACCATCATCTAATATTTGTTCTTTTAATTCTTTTTTTAATAAATTAAAACCAATTTTTTTGATTTTCTTATTTTTAAAAAAAACTCCACCAGCATATATTGATATTGCGTTTTCTAAAACATGATTTCCTCTTAAATGATGTTCTATATTGTTCACTAAGTGAATCAATTCCTGAAAAATTTTTTTTAATAAGACTTTATTAGTTTTATTATGAAATGAAAAAAATTTAATAACATTTATTATCCTAATTGAAATAGGATAAGAATGCTTTTTCATTTTATCATTTTTATTATAAAAGTCAAATAGTAATGAAACACCTAAATTATATGAGATGTTTTTCTGAACAAGAAAGTCAAAATAATTAAGGTTATAAGTCCATAATAAACCATTTTTTTTATAATTAAATTCAACTTTTTTCTTTAGAAATTTTTTTTGAACATTTAAAAAATTAAATATTAAAAATTTATTTGTTTGAATTAAAATATTTCTTTTTAGAGGAAAGGGTTTTAATTTTTGAATTTTAATTTTTGAATAATCATAATAATAAGACTTAATACTTGAATAAATTCCAATTTTATTTTTTAATAGATAAAGTATTTGCTTGAACTTCAAATATTTAATTGTATTGAAATAAGTAGCTATCTTACATTTATCCATCTCTCATTAAATAATGAGTCACTTATTGCTAAGGTGGCTCTACTTGTATTAATAAGACTTTCTAAACTAATAGTTGGACCCTTTGCATTTTCAATGTGGTCAATTAATTTAATAAATTGATTTTCATGACCCTTATTTTGTGATATTTTCTTAGTTTTTGAGCCAAATAATCCAACACCAAATTCAATAAATTTATTCCAATTATCAATAATATATGTCTTGTCGTGTTGATATACTTCAATTCTTTCTTTTGAATACATTTTTGATCCATTTGAAAAATAATTAATTGACGCAATTGAGCCATTAGTATATTTAACTAGAATACTAACATTATCAGAATTTTTCATAACGTCATTTCCTAAAAAACTAGCACATAGGGTTTTAACTGTTGAACCAGTAATAAAAGAACAAAAATCTATAAAATGACAAATCTCTCCAACAATTCTACCACCCTCTTTTTCATCATGAACCCATGAATCATAAGGAATATAACCAGAATTTATAGTATAGTTAATATTTAAGTATGAATCTGAAAGTTTGTTTTTAAGTAATGTTGATAATGGTGAAAACCTCCTATTAAATCCTACAGTCACCCATCCTTTAGATTTATTAGAAAATTCAATTATCTTATCAAGATCTTTATTTTTTGTTGCTAAAGGTTTTTCTACAAAAATAAATTTATTTTTCTTTAATCCTTCTAAAACGAATTTAGCATGAGATCCATGATTAGTTGTTATAATTAATGAACTTATATCATTATCATTTAAAATTTTTTTATAGTCAGTAGTTGAATAATTAATTGAAAACTTTTTTGCCATCAAAGTACTATTAAGCCCCTGTGAACTTGCAATTGATTTTACTTGAAAATTATTTTTTTTAATTTTAGGTAATATCACAGAATTAGTAAAATTACCTGATCCTATTATTCCAAAAATTGGCTTTTTAATATCAAAACTCTTATCGATTATGTTTAATATACTTCTATGTGAATTGTCTTTTGATTTATTATAAGTAATTAAATTTGCGATATTTCCTTTTGGATTTATATTGCTATAAATTTTTTCATAATCTTTTAATTCAAATTTATTTGTAATCAATTTATTTACATCTATCACTTTATTTGATATCGCATTTAAAATTGATAAAAAATTTCTATTTTCAGTCCATCTAACATAAGCAATTGGATAATCCATACTTTTTACTTCATAGTTGTTATCGTATCTTCCAGGACCATAAGAACATGATACCTGAAAAGTAATCTCTTTTTTATAAAAATCATCTCTATTAAGGTTTAATCCTATTACACCAACTAAAATTATTCTTCCTCTTTTTCGACACATTTCAGCACAATTTTTTATTATTTGGTTAGATTTATTTGAAGCAGTAATTATTATTCCATCAGATCCAATATGATTAGTTTTATCCATTACATATTGCACTGTATTAATTTTACTAGTTATATTAATAGCTTTAACACCATTAGATTTAGCAAGATTAACTTTTGATTGATCATAATCAAAAGCAATGACATTGCAGCCATTAGCTTTAAGTAATTGACAAGTTAATTGACCAATAAGACCTAAACCTATTACAACAATAGTTTCATTAAAGGTTGGCTTAATGAGTCTCAAACCATGTAATGCAATAGATCCAACAACCGTGAATGAAGCCTCTTCATCCGTTACATTTTTAGGAATTTTTGCAACTAAATTTTTATTAACCGATACGTATTCTGCATGATGTCCGTTAGAAACTACCCTATCCCCAATTTTATATCCGTTAACGTTTGATCCTATTTTTATTACTTTTCCGACATTGGAGTAACCTAAATTGATAGGTTGATTTAGTTTATTATTTACTGCATTAAATGTTTCAAAAAAACCATCAGTTTTTAATTTAGATAAAACTTGTCTTACTTTATCAGGTTGATTTTTTGCTTTAGATAAATAGGATGATTTGCCAAAATCTTTTAACATTTTTTCAGTACCTAATGAAACTAATGAAACCTCAGATTTAATTAACAAATTATTTTTAGAACATTCAGGAATAGGAGTATCAATTAATGAAGTTACACCATTTTTTAAATTTTGAATTATTTGTTTCATTTGTTAAGTTTTCTAAATTCTTTATCTGGATAATTAATTAAAACAGCTTTAAATCTACCATTATATATGAAAGCACTTCCCGCTGCAGCTCCAATTAGTTTGTAATAATCTAATAGATTTTTAATATCATTATAATTTTTAGCACCTCCAAGTATAGTAACTGGAATTTTAAGTTTACTATAAACCAAACTTACTAAATCATAATCATAACCACTCATTGTTCCATCTCTATCAATAGAATTAATGACAACTTCCCCAACAGATAATTTAGGAATAATATCAATAATATCGTTTAATGAATAATTTGATTTAACTTTTCCATTATGGGTATATACATGATATTTCTTATTCCAAAAATTTTTTTTTACATCAATAACTAATACTAAACTCTGTTTACCTATAACTTCAGATATTTTATGACAAAGTTCAAAATTTTCAATTATTCCTGAAGACAAAGAAATCTTTTCAACACCTAGGCTAATTATACTGATAGCTTCATCTAAAGTTTTAATTCCTCCTCCATAACATAAAGGCATTCTACATTCATCCGCAATAGATTTAATGAAATTCATATTAATTTGTTCAGATTTTACTGATTTATCAATATCTAAAACAAATAATTCATCTACTTCCATTTCATTAAAAATTTTAACAGCATTCAATGGATCACCAATGTATTTATCAAATTTAAAATTAACAGTTTTAATTAAACCATCATCATGAACTAATAAACAAGGTATTACTCTTGATCTAAGCATATTTTTGAAAAATTCTTAAGTAGATTAACTCCATTACTATGACTTTTTTCGGGATGAAATTGAGATCCATAAATATTATTTTTTTTTATAAAGGATGTAAAATTATTCTCATAAAATGTTGATCCTTCTATATCTAATTTATCATTATTTTGTAAATAATAACTATGCACAAAATAGAATCCAAACTCTAAATCAATATTATTAAATAATTTTGGTTTTTTTAAAAACTCTATATTATTCCATCCCATATGTGGCACTCTAACTTTTGAATCATTAAATTTTTTTACCTTAGAATCAATCCATCCTAAACCATCAATATTTCCTTCTTCACTAGATTTTGACATAATTTGTAAACCAACGCATACTCCAAATACAGGAACATTATCAATTAACACAGCTCGACTTAAATAATCTTTCAAACCACTTTTATTTAAACATTCCATAACAGTATCAAACGTTCCAACACCAGGTAAAATAATACCATTAATTTTTTTAAAATCTTCTTTTTTACTAATGAACATATTTAGAATATTAAGTTTATCAAATATTCTTTGAAATGCATTTATATTACCAACACCATAATTTAAAATACCAATCATCTTTTTCCACCTTTTTCAATTCCTAATTTTTTCAATAAATATGCTCCAAAATTGAATATTTTTTCTTGTGACTTAAAGTCTTTATAAGTTCTTTTTTCCATTTTAAAATAATTTTCTAAATCTAATTTTTCAATTCCCAGCTTTGTACATACATACTGAAAATCATGGTGAATATTTTTTTCATCGTATGGTTTTTTTTCTAAAATTTTTAATGCTTCTTTTCTTGAAATCTGACCAGTCAATATCAAACTTGATAACTGGACTTTTCTTGTGTCATAACCAAATCTCTCATATAACCAATAACTTTCATAAAATTTGGTAAACCTTGATTCAAAATGTTTTTGGGGATATTTTTTATAACCATAAATATTTTCTAATTCTTTTAAAGCATTTTCTTTTCTATATGATATTAAATCTAATGGACGAATTAATTTAATGTTTTTAATATATGGTAAATAAAATTTATGCCATAAAATATTTGTAATAGGAAAATTATTTAAAGCTATATTTCCATACTTTTTATGGATATCTTTTAATTGTATAGAATCCGATTGATACCACATCCATTCTAAGGGATTCCTTATACATTCGGTTGAATAATTACCACCTGTTAAAATATATTTTATATTATTTTTCAAAGCAAATTTGTACATTGTAGCAAAAAAAGCATGATCTTGAGGTGTATCAATATTTGAAACACCAGATTTAAAATATGATAATTGTAAATCTTTCATTTCTTTCCAATTTATTACCTCAGTATATAAATCTAATTTTAATTTATTAACAATCTTATTAATGTTATTAACTGCTAATTCAGAATTCCAACCAGCATCCACATGAAAAACTAATGGTTTTAATTTATACTTTGAAACCATTATGTGTAATAAGTAACTTGAATCAATACCACCACTCATACCAATAATACAATTAAATTCATTTTTATTATTTTGAATTTTTGATACTAATTTAGAAATCTCTTTACCTCCATCTCTTCCATCATTCCAATATGGTTCAATCTTAGAGTAAAATGTATTACAGTGATCACAAACTCCATTTTCATCGAAAATAATTTGTGAATCAGTTGTATCCATCACACAATTATTACATATCATAATTAATAAGTTTTAAAAATTTTAAAATATTTTTTTCTCTAGAAAATAAGTTGATCGTATTAACATTTGGATGAAAATTATTTTTATATTTTGAAGAAATCTGAATTGCATCTTTTAACCAATTTTCATTATTTAAATCAACTTCAATTATTCTCTTTTTCATTTCATTTGTACATTCATTAATCCATTTACTATTTTTTTGAGCTATTATTTTACAACCTAAAAAAATAGCTTCATAAATACTCTTCGGTGAACTGTCAGATTTAGGTATAGATATAACATATTCATATTTAGATAATATTTTATGATAATCTTTATTAGAAAGCACCCCTAAAATATTTTTTTTATCAACATATTTTTTAATGTCATTTAGATAATCAATATTAAAAAATGGAAAACAATAATCAACTTTATATTTATTTTTAATTTTTAAAGATTGTATTGCTATATTTTTTATCCTGTAAAGTTTTGTACAACCCCTTACTGATAAAATTGTATTTTTCTCTTTTTTAATTTTTATTCTAGATAAATTACGAATTTCAATGCCATTTTGAATAATCTCACTTTTAATTCCAATATTTTTTAATGATTTTTTCATAGATTCAGAATCTACAGTAACCAAATCTGCACCACTTAAAGTCCATTGTAAAAAAAATTTATAAATTCTATTTTTATAAGGCCTCACTAATACTTCACTTCCTTGAGGTGTTACAACATAATTAACATTAGCAATTTTACATACTAAACCAAAATAAACACCATGACACCAATATATATCTTTTTTATTTGATTTAATTTTTAAAATTATAGACTGAATGGGAAGGAAAATCATTTTAATAATATTTCTTAGTTTATCAGAAAAATAAAATTGTCTTGAACCTAACAGAAAATCTATAATAAAAAGCTTTTTAAAATTAACATTTTTAAAATAATTTTTTAATCCATGAGGGTTAACAGAATCTAGAATAACATCTACATTGATAAGTTCATTTACTGCATCATACCAATCTTTAGCATGAAAATCGCTTCCAGAAGTTAAAAAAATTAATCGATTAATTTTTCCCATTCATCTGTAATTTTATTTTTATCATGAATAATTAATTTTTTATTTTGGTCTTTAATTATATTATTATAGTTTATCTGTGATAATCCTTTTATATTTTTAAAAAAAGTTAATAATGATTTTTTACTAAAATCATTAAATAAGAAATTAGGATTAGCATAATCCTCTAATCCGATACCATGAATTCCACCCAATAATAAATTATTTGATATATAATCTAAAACTGAATTTGAACTACCTTCATACTTACTAATAAGAATTCCAACACCATAATTCTTAATTAATTTTTCAATATCGTATTCAGCTTTATGAAATTTAAAGAAATCTAATGGATGTATTTTTATATATGATCTCAACTGATGGAAATATCTTTCATTTTTTTTATCACCATACCAATCGATTTCAAAATCTCCTTGTATTTTATTTTTAATCTTGTAAAGTGACCTATAAAATTCAAATGGTTGTTTAATTGTTGATATACTTGCTAATATTATAATTTTAAACTTTTTATTGTAATTAAATAAAATTGATTTATTTGAATTATCAGATAAATAAATATTGTGTATAACATTTAGCTTTTTATTTTTTAAAAAATTTTTAGTATTATAACTATTAACTACAAGGTTATTAGATAACCTAGCTGAAATAGTTCTAATATTAAAATTTTTATATCTACTTGGATTCCCATTTCTTTCAGATAGAATTGATTTACCTAAAAAACCAGTTATAAAATTTATTAAATTAGGAAAATCTAAAAAGCTTATAGTAGTAACTTTAGTTGTAAGCTTAAATTTTAAAACAGATAAAAAAAAAGAAAATTTATTTTTATATTTTTTATAAATTATATCGTTATTTAAAAAATTTAAAAAAAAAAATTCATTAGTATAAAACTTAATGTAAATCTTGTAACCTCTTTCATTTAAAGAATTAGCAATTAAAATTAATTGTTTCTGAGCTCCACCTGAACCTAAACCATCAATTAGAAATAAAACCTTTTTTTTCATCACCATAAAATAGAACAAGCATTAATAACATATAGGGTACCTTGTGTCTTACCTCAGCACTTGTAAATGCAATTATAAAAATTGGAATTAAATAATATAATGAATTTTTAAAATTAATTTTAGAAACTATATAAATCCATACAAGAGTAATCATTGAGCTTATCCCAATAATTAATGAATAAACAGATGAAATTTTTAATAATAAAGTAGGTACTGGACTTAGAAGAAAAGTAATTCTAATTGCCCAAAACAAGGGAATAATATTTGAAATTAATGAAGTAATACCTGAGGTACTTACCTCATCAATTTCAGCCAATCTATATTTATTATAGGTAAATAAAAAATCATCTATTAAGTATAAAAAATTATAAGCTAGTATTAATGAAATTGATAGAAAAAATACTGATAAATATTTTTTATCAACTATGTATTTAGAGGTTAGTATAATTTGTAATAGAAATGAAAAAATTCTTAAATCAAATAAAATTATTAAAGTAATAAACCATATCAAATAATTATTTTTTTTAATACTTATATAATTAACGAGTACAAACAAAATAACCCAAACATCTCTTAATAAAACCAAGGAATAAGTAAGAATAACAGATACAATAATTATATCTATATAAATTGAAGAATTATATTTAAATTTTGTATTTATAACATAAATAATAAGATAACCGATAATAATATTAATTAATATCATCATTGGAAATTTCAAATAAACTTCATCAAAAAAAATTTTCGAAATTATTGAGTTGGTTAAAATAAATAATTTTGATTCAGATAAAAGGAATATACTATTTGAAATATCAAAATACTTAGCAAAATAATCAGCTTGTTCGTAAAAAGAAATTTCATTCCCTGCCGATTGTAAATATTTAAAATTATTTGGTTTATCAAAAAATTTTCTTTCAAGTAAGGTAAATAAAAAAGAAGGAATTGCAGTTAATATGTAAATAAGACTAATTCTCTTAACTTTCATAAAAATAAATTAAAATTAAAGTCAAAAGAATTTTAAGACAAATTACTAATCTAGCTGTTAATGAATTGACTTTAAAACCTAGAAAAAATAAATTTATTAATTCTAATCCAATAAGAAATTTTAATAATGATATATACTGAAAATTCCAAAAATATATTGTGATAATACTAATTGATGACAATAGAAAAAGACCACTATAAAACTCATATCTAAAATTTGTTTCAGAAGCAAAATGAACAAATAAGTAAGAATTCAAATATTTTAAAATAGAATAATGTAATCCCCAAACAATAAAAACAGAGTATTGAGAATATTTATTGCTAAATAAAAATTCAACAATATCAAATGAAAACTCTCTTAAAATTGAAATTGAAATAATTTCAAAAAGCATTAAGATTAAAAACAATGTAACTAAGTTTTTAATTTTATAATTTCTGTATTTACTTAAATAAGGCAAAGAAACTTTATTGATTGTTCCTTTCAAGAATGTAACAATGAAATTAGCTGGTTTATCAATAACATTAACGGCAGCTATTAACTCAGGTGACAAAAATGGAATAATCAATACTTTATCTAAATTAGATCTAACTAACCTTACAAATCTAGATAATAAAACCATATAGCCTTTAATAAAGAGCTTATATGATTCAGTATTGAAGAGATGTAATTTATTTACTCTAAAGTTTTTTCTAGAAGAAATAGTATATGTAAGCTGACCAATTATTTCTCCAATAATTATAGATATAACACCAAAATTTAAAATTAATAATAAAACAGTAATTATTAAATTATATATTCTTGGATAAACCTTAAGCTCAAATAAAGACTTATAATTTAAATTATATTGTAATTCATAATTTTTTGAAGATAAAAATAATCTTAAAAACGGGATAATTAAGATTAAATAATACATTGAATCTAAATCATTAAAAAATAGAATTAGTAAAGCTGAACTAACTATAAGAATAATTAGATTAGAAATAAAAACATCCCAAGTCCATGCTGAATCTGAATATATTTCTTTTTGATATTTTTTACTAGATAATATAACTGTAAAAAAACCTGGAGAGCTAATACCTGAAATAAAAGTAATTATAGTATATACTTTATAATAATTACCTAAATCTTCTGGAGATACATATCTTACTACTATAAGACCTACTAAAAAAGAAAAAATTCTTATTAATATTTCTAATATAGATGTCCATTTGACTGAGTTCTTAAACTCATTAAGTGCCACGTAATTTTTTTCTTATTGATATTTCAGAATCATAAACCTTCTTTTTACCATCACCTAAAGCTTTTTCGATAAGCCTTACATCTCTAACTAAGGTTTTAAACCCTTTAGGTTCTAGAGAAGCACTGTGGTCAGTTCCCCACATGGTTCTATCAAGAGTAAAATGTCTTTCTATATGTTTAGCACCTAATACATATGCTGCAACTGAGGTTTGAATACCTTTTTCATGACCGCTATACCCTATAGGATAATTAGGGTATTTTTCTTTTAATGTCTTAATCATATTTAGATTTAATTCTTCAGGTAAGCATGGGTATGAACTTGTTGAATGAGCTATTAATAATTCTGAATCAGATAGTAAGTCTACAGCATTAGATATTTCATCATCAGTAGACATCCCAGTAGATAAAATTATAGGCTTATTTTTAGATTTTATTGAACTTAAAATTCCTTTATCTGTTAAGCTTGCAGATGCAACCTTATAACAAATCGGATCAAATTTAGATAAAAATTCAACACTAGGAATATCCCATGGTGAGGCAAACCAATCAATTTTATTTTTTTTACAATACTCATCAATCTTTAAATATTCTTCACCTTCAAATTCAATTTTTTTCTTATAATCAAAATATGTCATATTTCCCCATGGAGTATCTCTTTTAATATTTTTTTGATGTTCAGGCACACAAATCTCTGGCGTTCTTTTTTGAAATTTAACTGCATCAGCACCACATTTTTTTGCTTCATCAATTAGCTTAAATGCTAAATCTAGACTACCATTATGATTAATACCAATTTCAGCAATGAAGTAGCACTTATTATCACCAACAGTTTTATTTCCTAATTTTATCATAATTTAAAAGTTTAAAAATTTACAAAAGTTTTTATTATCGATCAATTCTCTTATAACACCATCTCCTCCTTTCGAATTTGTCACTATATCTGATATTTCTTTAACTCTATCATAGGCATCATGTGGACAAATTTTTAAACCAAACAAAGACATAGCATCTAAATCATTAATATCGTTCCCAATATAAACACTTTTAGATAAATTAAAATTGAATTTATTTTTAATTTTTAAAATAATTTCCTTTTTATTTTTTACACCATCTATAAAATCAATTTTTAATTTTTTAGCTCTTTTTGATACAACTTTATTTGTTTCTGTTGAAACAATTATTTGAGAAATATTTTTTTTTCTTAACATAGAAATAGCTAAGCCATCAGATCTATTACATGAAACTGATTCCTTACCATCTTCTGAAATCAAAACTTTATTGTCAGTCATCACTCCATCAAAATCATAAATAATTACTTTATTCATTTTAAATATTTAGTTTATTAAATAAATCAATAGTTTGATTAACCCAGTTTTTTCCTAATTTATTTAAAACCCAATTAGGAATTTTATTATTTTTTGATTTTAAATTATCATCATAATTCCATCTACTTCTAATTTTTGAAACATTATTTATTATTTCAATAGTTCCAAATTTATTTTCAAATTCGATAAATGATTTTTTTTTGTAAATAGGTTTTTTTAAATAACTTAAATATAGTGATGGAATTGATGCAATTAAACTTATTATATATTTAAGCTGATACATACCATAATTATTATCTAAATCATAAGCTGATAGATATTTACCTTTATATGAATGGCTCTCAAAAAGTTTTGTTTTATTGAAATTAATAAATAATTCTTTAATTGATAGTAATCTTTTTTTTTCAATTTGAACCGTGTCTATCAAGTTATAATTTATAACATTTTCACCATAAATTATTTTACTTTCTTTTAATACTTCAATCGGCATAATATCATTACCATAATAAGATAAATCAGAATTAAGAAGGGTTATATATCCATGGTGAGCAAATTCATCAATTTTAAAGAGAATTTTATTAATATCTTTAAAAAAGACAAACAATTTATATAAATCATCTTTAGATTTAATTTTTTCATCATCAATAACAACCCAAGTATCTAAATCAGACCATCCAACTATATAATCATTTGAGGAGATACTTCCATGTATAAGAAAATGTTTGAAGTATTTATTATGTTCCCAAATATTTATTTTTTTAATAAGTTTTTGAATAGCATTAAAAAGATTTTTATCAACAATTCTATTAACATCAAACTTATTAATTTTAATGCTTGATTTTAATTTTATATTTTTTCTTTTTTCTAAATTAAATAAAACTAAATCACAAAGCTTTCTAATACTATGTTGAGATAGATTAGTATTTGTTAATTCCGGAGATAAAAACCAGTTAATTAATGATCTATTTTTTCTCATTAAATTTTAAAATAGTTCTTGCCAAAAATAAATCAAAATGATCATCTATTTCTAAGGATCTTGATGAAGGCATAATATATGTTCCAATCTTACCAAAAAATCTACTTTTATTTTTAAGAAATTTTGATTTCTTAAATAAATATAAAGCTCCATTTTCTTTATAGATTGGATCTAAATCTTGTCTTCTTAATCTATTCTTTTGATCGTGGGCTATTGAATTCATAATATCATTTTCTTCTTTCCATATAAAGCCATGGAAAATTTTGGATGAAAACATTGAATCATATTTTTTATTTAAAAAAATTTGATACATTTCATCTATATCATAAGATGTTGTAAAAGGACTTGTCACTTGAACAAATAAAATGTTTTTTTCATCTTTATCATCTTTATTAAGATTTTCTAAAGTATGAATGAGTGCACTTTCAGAACTAGATGTGTCCTTTGATAAATGTTTTGGTCTTTTAATTAAATTAACTTTATGTTTTTTTGACTCATTCAATATATCGTCACTGTCAGAAGTAACATAAATTGATGAAATATTTTTAGATGATAAGCAAATCTCAATAGATTTTTGTAATAAAGTTTTACCTCCAATGAGTTGCAAATTTTTATTTTGAATACCTTTAGAACCGCCTCTAGCAGGAATAATTGCAATCATAAATACCATCCAAATTTATAGAGACCAAAATTAAAATTATTGTTTTTGATAAATTTAAACATACTATCCATTAAATAAATTCTTTTATCAAGAAGATTTTGAAAATCATCTTTTAAATTATCTTTTAAAATAAATTTATAATTACCAATATTATTAAATCGACCATATATTATTTTACTTAAATCAAATTTTCTTGACGAGTAATGTAAATAACTAAACAAAAAAACAGAAGGAACATTTATATAAATAATCTTATTTTTATTTTGAATACGACCAACTTGTTTTAATGATTTATTTGATACTAATGATAATTGATCATTTAACTTAAAAATTATATCGGATTCATTTTTTTTGCTGGCAAAAAAAGGATCTAAATAATTTGATATTTTTATCATGATTTCAGTACATATATTTATATAATTTTCCTTAAGCCATTCAAATTCTAAATTAAATTTTTCTTTATCATTTTCTACAAAAAAAACTCTACAATTATTTATTTTTTTTATATATAATAAAGCATTATTAGAAAGTTTTACATATTCAGATGATTTTTTTATTGAGTAGTGTAGCGAATAAAAAAAACCTATTAATCTTTTTAAATTGAAGTTAACTCTATTCAAATCATTATAAATTTTACCCATTCTTTCAGGAATCCATTCTAAAATTTGTAATAAGGAAATTATTTTTAAGGAGGAATTATCTATTTCTAGTAAATTATTTTTTTTATTATTTAAAAAGTTAATCTTAACATCATCAATAAAATTTATGTTTATTAAATCATTATTTTTAAAAAGCATCAAAGTACCTCCATTCATTATTTCTTTTACATTTTTTGGAAATTTTTTAAGATGTTTTTTAAAATCATATATTTTTTCAGTTGAAAAATTATTGAAAGATACTCCTAAATCTAAATCAGATAAGCCTGGTGCTTTTAAAGTACCAAACTCAATAGGATCAATATAAGAAAGTTCATTAGTCCAATCAATAAAGTTTTTTCTTGCATTAGAATACTTATTAAGTAAATCTATTTTATTCATAATTTGAATCTAATTTAGTTTTTGTATTATCAATATTTTCAACCACCATTTTATTTTTTAAAATTCTAAATTCCTTTATTTGATTTTTATATATTTTTTTCCAAGAAGAATTATTTTCATAAAAAGAATTAATTTTCTCAACAAAATCATTTCTGTTGTAAATATTCCAAGAAGATATATATTTTTCAAAATCAAATGGTAAACTATAAACATATTTAATTAAAAAAATAGGTTTATTTCTTGAAATAACATGATAGATAAAAGAAGTACTCCAAAAAACTACTAAATCAGATTCTTCAACAAGTTCTACAGTTGATTTATTATACTCAACTATTGAGTTTGAAATTATTTTTTTTGGTAAACCTGTTCTTCCATTTCTAGTATGAGGTTTAATAATTAAATTAAATCTTGAGTCGTTTATCAGTGAATTTAATAATAAAAATATTTCTCTAGAATTTATATGCTCTTGCATTTTAGAAGCAATTAATAATATATTTTTTCTTGAATTTGATTTTTTAATTATGTTATTTGTAGACATTTTAACTAACTTATTTATCCATCGATCAAAAAACCTAGGAGATCCAATTATTTCAAGAGAATTAGCCTGAACGTTTTCATATAGTAACTTAGCTTTTATAATATCATTTGGAATAAATATTTTATCAAATATAGATAAAGGAGATGTTGATATGTTTTTTTTTAAAAACAGACTAAATGTAGATTTCATGAACTTAGAATTAACATGAGGAATACTATGAGAAAATGCAATTAATTTAATTTTATTTTGCACACAATATTTTTTACATTTCAAAACAAATTCATCAACACTATTATCACATGTAATAGTAGAAGGTTTTTCTATAAAAACATCATTTAATAAAATTTTGCTTTCTTTTTTATTTTTTAGAATTATTAAATATTTATGAATGTATATACATATAAATGAATATAATTTTGATAAAAAATAATTTTTAGAATATAATAACTTCCAATAAATTGACCTAAAAAATCTAACCTGAATACTACTGAAAGATTTATTATTTAAAATAATTAAATCTGATATTTTAAATTCAATTTTTTTTTTTAAATACTTAATTCTATAATCATCAGAAAAGTCTCTTAAAGGATCTCGAGTTACAATTTCAAAATTAATATTTTTTTTATTTTCAAAAATTAAATCGATTATAGGTATTAAATGATCAAGATCATTATCAGCTCTTACAAAAAAAATATGTTTATTATTTTTTTTCATTTTTACTTATTAAAAAAGTCCTAGGAAATAAACTTATTCTTTTGATTTTAAAATTTGAATTGTTTCCATTAATTTTTTTAATAGATTTTTTTAAGTATTCAGAATATAAGAAGAAAAATTTTCTTCTTCTATATTTATAATCTAGTTTTCTTTTTTTGTCTAATAAGATTAATGGGAAAAATAAATGTATAAACTTTTTTATCAAAAACCATATACTATAATTTATTTTATTAAAATCAGAATTAGATAATTTTATAACGTTAAATAGATCATCTATTTTATTATAAAAACTGGAATTGAAATTTTCTAGAGTTGAAATAAAATTTATTTTTTTTTCATTTTTTTTATTTTTAATTATATCTATTACATCATTACTGTTCGAACAAATGTATCCTAAGTTATTTGACATATTAATATCAAAATTTTTATTTTTAATAGGCATATATGAAATAATAGGAACACCATGTAGTTTGGCTTCTAAAGCAGTAGTACAACTATTATGTATAACAAATTTTGCATTATGTATCCAATCTATTACTCTTCCTTCATGAATAACTTTAATATTTTTATAATCATTAAATTCCCTCTCATAAATAAAGTCTGACTCTGATGGATGAGGTCTCACAATGAAATTTAAATTATCAAAGGTTAATGATAATTTTTTTGTTAATTCAATAAATGATTTTAATAAAAATTTTTCATGTTTTACCCTTTCTTTATTGTAAATATGAGAATATTGACCTTTAACTGCTTCATTAATTAATCCAAAATTTGTATTAATTAAGATAAAATCATTATATCTTGAAGTATCCAATTCAGCTTTATATAAATTAATTTTTGATTCTTCAAACATTGGATGTCCAGTTATTAATATTTGATCTTTATTTAGCAGTTTTTTTTCTAAAAGTTTATCATATGTTTTCTTTCCCCATGCAAAATAAAAATTTATTTTTTTTAGAAAAGGTGGATGTAGCCTATTAATTATTAAATCTGAATTAGGAGATACAAAACCTTCATTTTCTAATACAATAAACAAACTATCCTTATTAATTTGGTTATTTAAAATATTATTATGAATAGTTTTATTATCACAATTATTCATAAAAACAACAGAAAACTTATTCTTTAAAACAAGGTGGTAAACTTCATCATATGAACCAAAAATAATGTCAAATCCCTTGTCTGCTAAAAAAGTAGAAAGCCTTAATTTAGGCAAAAACTCCCTAACACTTGTCTCTACAGGAATAGCTACAGTATATTTATTTTTCAAATTTTTTTTTATAAAATTTAAAAGTTTTTTCTAATCCTTCTTCAAAAAAAACTTTAGGAAAATAACCAAGATTTTTTTTTGCTTTCATAATACTTGCCATACTATGCTTAACATCTCCTTTTCTTGCTTTTCCATATTTAACTTTAGGATTTTTTTTGGATATTTTTTTTAAAATTTTTATTATATCATTTAATGAATAGCTCTCGCCACAAGCACAATTATAGATTTGATTATCACCTAGTTTATTTTTATTAAAAATAGCTAATTCATTCATAAAGAGTACATTTTCGATATATGTGAAATCTCTTGAAATGTCACCAATTCCATTAACATTAATTTCTTGATTATGAATAAAATTTTTGCAAAAAATTGGAATAACTGCAGCATATGGATTTTCAGGATCTTGATTGGGTCCAAAAATATTAAAATATCTAAGTCCAATCCAATTTAAATCATAAACTTTACCAAAAACCTGAGCAAATTTTTCAATTGATAACTTAGTAACTGCATATGGGCTCATTGGGTTTCCAATTTTACTTTCATATTTAGGTAAAGTTTTTAAATCACCATAAGTACTTGAACTAAAAGCAAGTATTACTTTTTTTATATTATTTTTAACAGCTGCATTTAATAAATTTACAGTTCCAGTAATATTAACTTCTGTTGATAAAATTGGATTTTCAATGCTTCTTGGAACTGAACCCAGTGCAGCTTGATGAGAAATAACATCAATTCCTTTAGTTGAGTTTAAACATAGATCATAATTTCTTATATCTCCTTTAATAAACTCAAACTTAGGATGCTCCAAATATTTTTCTATATTACTTAGTGAACCATTACTTAAATCATCTAATACTTTTATTTTATTAAATCTATCATCATCAATAAAATATTTAACTAGATTTGAACCTATAAACCCTGCTCCACCAGTTATTAAAATATTTATTTTTTTATTCATAAATCATTTTTTTTATATTTTAATAAATATTCTGCATATACCCAATCTCCCATATCATCTATATCAATTGAAGATATTTCATCCATCTGAAATTTAATTACTTCATTAAAATCATGAATTTGTTTTTCTTTTATTGATTTAGAATTAATAACATAAATTGCTCCATTAAATTGAAAAACCTCATTACAATCCTGTCTTCTAATGAAATTTGATTTTTTAGACTGAAATAATTTTCCTTTATCATTTTCTTCATATAAATTAAAATATGGATTAGCTTTTGACTTTTTTACTGAAACAACCATATCTAATTTATTATTATATAAATTAAAAGAATCTAATATATGTTTTGAATTTCTAAATGGTGATGTAGGTTGGAGTAATATTATTATATTGTAAAAAACCCCTTTATTTTCAAAATATTTTAGAGCATGTAAAATAACATCACGTGTTGGTGTTGTGTCTTTAGCAAGTTCCTTAGGTCTAAGGAATGGAATTTTAATACCTAATTTTTCAACAACTTTTTTTATTTCAATCGAGTCTGTAGATACACAAATACTTTCTTTATTAAATATTTTTTTAGCTTCATTTATAGTGTATTGAATTAAAGGTTTATTATCTAAACATTTAATATTTTTATTTGGGATTGATTTAGAACCACCTCGTGCTGGTATTAAAACTAAAGGATTAAGATTTTTAATTTTATTTAAAATCATATTTCAGTATATCTTTTTTTGCTTTTTTAAAATCATCAGGTTTTCCTATATCTAACCAATAATCTAATATAGGAAAAGAGGTTATTTTCTTATTTTTTTTAATTAATAATTCAATCAAATCAGTTGCATTAAAAAATTTATTTTTAGGTATATACTTTAAAATATTTTTCTTCATTAAATAAATTCCACCATTAGAATAATAAGTGTAAGTTGGTTTTTCATCTAATGACACAACACTTCCTTCATTTGTTTGAATTACTGCATATGGAACTTTAACATCATATGGAATTGATGCTATTGATAAATCTGCATTTTTATCAATAAAATCTAGGTAAAAATTTTCGTAATTAATATTTGTTAAAACATCAGAATTAGTCAACAATAAATAAGGATTTTTTAATTTTTTAATTTTAGATATCGCTCCTATGGTACCAAGAGGAACATCTTCAGTTAAGTAATTTATTTTAACTCCTTTTTCTTTACCACTTCCAAAATAACTTTCTATTTTCTCTCCTAAATAATTAATTGAAATCCAAAACTCATTAATTCCAAAATATGTCAATCTATCAATAGAATATTCAATAATTGGTTTATTTCCTATTTTCAAAAGTGGTTTAGGAATTTTATCAGTTAATGGCTTTAATCTTTCACCTTTACCTCCTGCCATAATAGCAACATCTATTGGGAGGTAAGATCTTTTAATTCTAAAATTTAATATATCAACAATAACATTATTAGAATTCAAAACAGGTAAAATCTTAATATCATTGTCTCTATGATAAATTATATCTTTTAAGTTTTTATCATTTTTTAAAATAAATTTTGGAGATTTATTAATAACATTCTCAAGCTCATCATCAACACTAATTCCTTTCATTAATCCTCTTCTTATATCTCCATCAGTTAATGATCCTTTTAATTTATTTTTATTATCGATAACAAATAATGTAGAGTCTTTTGATAATTTATCAAGTAATAACAAGGCATTTTTAATTGATGAATTAAGACTAATTAAATGATTTTTGAAATTATTCATTTTATTGTTTTTTAATAAAACTTAAAGTTTTATTTATTATTCTGATAGCAGAATTATTTGATTTGTATTTATTAACCCCTTTATATTCTGGCTTGTTTAATATAATTTTTGACATGTTTAAAATTTCATTTTTATCAAAAGGAATATCAAAAGTATTATTACTTCTTACTCTTCCATTTTGTCTATTTCCAATATTTAAAAAAAATTTTTTAAAAGATGCTGCTTCTATTATTCCACTTGATGTATTACCTAATAAAAATATAGAGTTATTTATAGCAGAAAAATAATTTTCTTTACCAAATGAATTAACAAGAGAAATATTTTTTGGATGATCTTTTTTTAATCTTAAATTATTTTCATTGTAAATATTTCCATAATTATCAGCATTAGCTTGAGTAATTACTAAATGAACAATTTCAGAAAGTTTAGATAATGATTGATATATTTCTTTGATAAAATATTTGTTATTTTGAGAATCAATTGTTTCAGGATGAAATGTTATTAATATAAATGGTTTATTGGGTATATTATAACTTTCACAAACTTTTTCCCAATTTGGTAATTTATTAAGATCTAATTCATCAATACTTAAAGAGCCAACATTATAGACATGTTTTTTATTTATAAGAATTTTTTTTAACCTTTTTGAGGCTTCTAGAGTTGAAGTAAAATGAATTTTTGAAGCAAAACTTATTTGATCTCTATATATATTATCAATAGAACCTAATGATAATTCACCACCATGAATATGAGCAATTTTTAATTCATATGGTAATCCAGCTTGAACAGCAGCACTCATTTCGAACCTATCACCAAGTGCAAAAACAATTTCAAAAGTATTTTTATCCCAAAAATCTGAAAAACACTTTACCAAATCTCCATAACCCATTGAAATATCAAATTTCGAATCATCAAAAGGCATTCCATATACCTTATGAATACGATCAAAATAATTATCTGAAATAATTTCTTTAATTGTTTCTCCGTGTTTTTTTTGTAGATGCATACCAAAAACAATTAAATGTAGTTCAACCCTATCATCATTAAAAAATAAAGATAGAAGTGATTTATAAATTCCATAGTCTGCTCTTGAACTAGTTAAAACACCTACTTTTATTCTATTATTCAAAATCATCAAATTTAAGTTTTGTAAATGATTTTATATCTTTTTTAAATTTCCTACCTATTAATTTAGGTGTTTCCATAGGAGAAATTCCATCACCAGGTCTTAATGGTATTAAAATATCATTAGAAACTAAGTCTCCTTTTCTAACACTTATATTATTATATAAGCTTTTTCTAACTATTGTTAGATTTTTAATTTCACTTTTAGATGGTTTTTTCAAACCATCTCCATTAATTGATAACTCAATATTTCTTATTGATTTTACCATTTCAGTAAGCTCTTTAGGTTCTAACGATGCCAAGTGATCTGGACCTTTCATATTTCTATCCAAAGTAAAATGTTTTTCAATTACTTTAGCACCTAAAGCAACTGCTGCAATTGGAACTTCAATACCTAATGTATGATCACTATAACCAACCTTAACATTAAAATTATCTTTTATATGTATCATTGCATTTAAATTAACATCCAAAAATTTTGTAGGATAATCTGTATTACAATGTAATATTGTTATATCATCAATAGAAACTGATCCAGAACATAATATATTTAGAGCATCTTTTATTTCATTTAAATTAGACATTCCTGTTGATAAAATTACAGGTTTTCCATAAGATGAAAGTTTTTTTAAATATTGATAATTAGTAATCTCTCCGCTTGGAATCTTAAATATTTCTAAACCCAAGTTGTTTAAATAATCTAAACCATCTATATCAAAAGCTGATGAAAGGAATTTAATTTTTTTATGATTACAATATTTAATTAATTTTAGATGATCTTCATGACTCAACTCTAAATATTTTAACATATTATACTGAAACTCATCATTATCATTAATATTTAATTTCTGATATTTAGCTTTTTTAGCATTTTTAGATACTAATTTATCAGCTTTAAACGTCTGGAATTTTACAAAATCAGCACCTGCTCTTTCAGCTATATCTATTAACTTTTTAGCAATTTTAATATCACCATTATGATTTACTCCAGCTTCTGCAATTATTATAGTTTTACTCATTATTTAATAAATTTTCCTGCACCTATAATACTATTTTCTTCAATAATAATACCATTTGAAATAGTAGAATTACTTCCAATAAATGATCCATTTTTAACAACACTGTTCCCATTCACTACTGTCGATGTTGAAATATGACAAAAATCTCCAACTATAACATCATGTTCTATATTTGCATTTGTATTTATTATACAATTTTTACCAATTTTTGCATTAGCATTAATAATAGCTCCATTCATAATAATAGATCCTTTTTCAATATTTGCATATTTTGAAATATAAGCTAAAGGAGAAATTACTATTGCTTCTTTAGCATCATTCTTTTCAAGCTTTTCTGAAATTTTTTTTCTAACTAATGAAGTTTTTATTTGTCCTACCGTAATTAAAAAATATGTATTATCATCAATTAATGAAGGAATTAAATCATCATTACCTAAAACAGGATAATTTAAAACACTTTTATTTTTAGTGTTCAAGTCAAGAATACCTTTTATTTTAAATTTATTTTCATTTTCGATTACATCAATAACTGATACACAATGCCCTCCACCTCCTATTAAAATTATATCTGGTTTTAAATTTTTCATAAAATAACGCTACTTGGAATATTTACAATTCTATCTTCTAAATATTTTGAATTTTTTTGAGAATCTATTTGACAATTTTTATACATCGGCAAATGATTCATTAATTTCCATATTGGTCTTGTCATTATTTTTAACTCATTACTTTCTTTTAAAAATATATCTCTTTCCTTCTTATTCTCTAACTCAATACACATTAACCAATAGTTTGCTTTAGTATTTTTCAATTCATTTCTAAATTTAATACCATTAGAAATAAAGAAATTATTATATTCTTTTGCTAAATTCCTTTTAGAGTCTAAAAACTTGTCTAAATTTTCTAGTTGTGCACATCCTAAAGCAGCATTTAGATTTGGCATTCTATAATTGTAACCTAATTCATCATGAAAATAATCATATGGATGTTGTTTTTTTGCAGTTGTAGTTAAATACTTTGCTTTATCCGCAATCTTATCATCATTAGTTAAAATTGAACCTCCTCCTCCAGTAGTTATAATCTTATTTCCATTAAAGGAAATTGCACTAACTAATCCAAAATTTCCAGTTGAAATATTTTTATATTTACTACCTAAAGACTCAGCGGCATCCTCAACTAGAGCAATATTCCATTTTTTACAAATTTTAGCTAATTTTTCTATATTAACAGGAAACCCAAAAGTATGCATCGGCATACAAGCTGAAATCTTTCTACCAGAAAATTTATTATAACAACCATCATCTCTTAGTTCTCCAAATTCTTCTAAAAATTGATTCACTGCATTTGGAGAAAGACCCATAGTATCTAAATCTACATCTATAAAAACTGGATGAGCATTATTATATTTAATTGCATTTGCAGTAGCAACAAATGTTAAAGATTGTGTAAGAACTTCATCATTTTTATTTACACCAGCCAGTCTTAAAGCTACTTGTAATGCTGATGTTCCATTAACAACAGCTACAGCCCTTTTAACTTTAATTTTTGATGCTAAGTCATGTTCAAATTGATCAACATATTTACCAACAGAGGAAACAAAAGTAGATTTAATAGTACTATTTACATACATTTCTTCGTTTCCAATAAATCTTGGTTCATGAAGAGGAATAAATTTATTAGTTTTATACTTGTCTCTAACAAACTTTTCAAACTTTATTATATTCATTTTATTTTTTATAATTCAGAACATAATTACCGTAATGTTCCTTATTAATAATAGAATCATCATATAAACCAATTTGAAATGCATTAATTAATTCTTTAATACCATCATCTATTGAGTATTTAGGTTTAAAACCTAGTTTTTCTTCTATCTTTTGAAAAGATACTTTATAGTTTCTTGGATCTGTTCCATTTTCCTTATATTTAACTTTAGCATCAGGTATACTATCTAAAATTTTATTTACTATCATTTGCTTAGTTGCATTATTTTTTTCTCCACCTGCATTAAATATTTCAAAATTAATAACTTCATTTTCAGCTATTATTACTTTATGAATAAGTCTTGCAAAATCTCTAACATGACAATATGGTCTCCATGTATGTTCATCAAAAACTTCTAATTCATTACCAAAATATAAATCTCTCACAAATTCACTAATTGTTAGATCAAATCTCATCCTAGGAGAAAGTCCAAAAGCCGTAGCAAACCTTAATATAGTTGCAGAATAGTCAACTTTATTTTTTTTATTTATTAAATATTTTTCAGCTGAAACCTTAGCTTTTGCATATAATGACAAAGGATTAAGTTCAAAATCTTCATCTGCAAGTTCATTATCTTTTATAAGCCCATAATTTGAACAGGTTGATATGAAAATCAATTTTTCAATGTTAGAATTATCAAAATAATCAATACAAGATTTTATTCCCATATTATTAATTAAATCTGATTCGTCAGGATAAGATTTTGTAATAGGATCACCAACTAATCCTCCTAATATAACAACAACATCTATATTATCAGACGCCTTTTTTAAATCATCTTTATCAATAAAATCTCCATAAAAAAAATTATAACTATTATCTCCGATATAACTTTCTATACTTTTAGAGTTTTTATAAACAAATTTGTCAATAACATTAATATTAAACCCTAATTTTAATAAATGTGAACTTATAACTGTTCCAACATAACCGCCACCACCAATCAATAATATATTTTTCATAAAATCAAAATTATAATCTAAATCTTAGTAATAATATATAAATATGAGAATTTATAATTCTCAATTAATAAGAGGTCCTGACCAGATTCGAACTGGTGTAGAAGCTTTTGCAGAGCTCTGCCTAGCCGCTCGGCCACAGGACCATAAAAGTAAAACTAAATTATTTTTTACTTTCTTTCTTTGATTCTTCTTTCTTAATATCCTTATGACTTAAAGCTAATCTTCTATTTTCTAGATCCTGCTCCATAACAATAACTTCTAAATTCTCACCAAGCTTAATAAATTCAGATGGATGTTTTATTTTTTTATCTTCAGATAAATCAGATACATGAACTAGACCATCTATACCTTCCTCCAACTCTAAGAATAGTCCAAAATTAGTGAGATTTCTAACTTTACCAGAGTGTATTGTACCAATAGAATACTTCTGGAGAAGTTTATTATCAGACCAAGGGTCTTTGGTAAGTTGCTTTACTCCTAATGACATTTTTTTCTCATTTCTATCAATAGAAAGTACTACAGCTTCCATATCATCGCCATTTTTCATGAAATCAGATGGATTTCTTAGATGTTGAGACCAAGACATCTCAGAGACATGAATTAATCCCTCAACTCCTGGAGTAAGCTCTAAAAATGCTCCATAATCAGCAACATTAACAATTTTACCTTTAACGACCGATCCTACATCTAAATTCTCATCTAATGAATTCCACGGGTGTTCAGTTAGCTGCTTCATACCAAGAGAAATTCTCTTATCTTGATCATTATAATC
>CEUV01047073.1_pt1 | contig 29829 bp, 21 predicted proteins | sample 356401 | NCBI WGS metagenome assembly CEUV01 (sample SAMEA2622710, study PRJEB7988) | marine metagenome | isolation source: saline water (ENVO:00002010), including
TGTAAACAATGGCTAGTTTTCGTTTGTCGTCGGCGAGGCGGTGACGCTTGGCTTTTCGTACCCGCCGTCTCGCCAATGGCCTCGACACAAACGACACGACATGGTGCACGATTTGTGCATGAAACCCGGATTTTTATCGCACTCGCCCGATTGTGCCCATCCCGCGCACGCCTCGTTGGCGTCGTTGCACCCCGGCGTGGGTAAAGGGCCGCCGTCGTAAAAGATTTTGTGCACGTCTTCGCCCGGAGAGCCGAGCGGGTTGACGTGCATCCACTTCGTCGCCGTCCATTTTTCACCCTTGATGACGGGACACCCCGCATGCGAGCTTCCCGGGTCTAATTCCCCGCCAGGTTTCATACTCCAAAACAACAGCGCGTCGCCCTTGCGCGCCTTGATGCCGCGTCCGAGATTACCGCACTCTGAAAACTTTGACGCGTCGCGATTCGTCGGCGCGTCCGTGTTCGGAAACACCGTCTCCCCTCCCTCCTCCACGTCGGAGAGATAGAGCAACACCGTGGCGATTCGATTATTTCGCATCCCCGATTTGTGAAAAAAGTAATCAAAGTGCGCCTTATACTCTTGACCGTGCTGGTATCGCAACACTTGAAACGGCTCGCCGTGCGTCTCCGGCACGTGCGACCACAGTTCTATGCGCTTTTCTATTCTCGCGATGACATCGTCACGTTTACGCGAGATGAACGTCCCCGTGGACGTGCGAATATCGCTTGTCGTCGACCCACCCGTGGCGATGTCGACGACGCCGGATTTCGTCATCCGACCCCGCGATAACTCCAACATGTGGTCGCACTCCTCCTCGGTGAGAAATCCTTCGTACACGTACGCGCGAGGCGAGTTTAACGAAATCGTCCGCACGCGCGTCGGATCGATCGCGAGCGTCGGCGCGCGATCGTCCGCGGATGATGACGGCGTCGGTTTAGACGATTCACGAATCGCTCGTAATTCATCCTCGATCGGTCCGATTGGCGTCTCTTCGTCGGCGTCGGCGGCGTCCCTCGTCGGACTCTCCGCGCTCTGTGTGCGCATCATTCGCCCTACGTCATCGTCCGCGGCGACGACGTTCGGTGGGAACACCACACCTCGCGCGCGAGGATCATCCACAGACACCGACCCGCGCGTCCCGATCGTCGACGACGCATCGCGACGCGCGCGCGCGGCGTCTCGCGCCGTTCGCTCCGTCGCGGCGACGCGCGCGCGTTCCTTCGCCTCGTGTTCCCTCTTCAACGCCTCCAACTCCGCCTCCGCGCGCGTCGCCGTCTCCACCGCCGCTCTCTCGCTCTCTCGTCGCATTCCACCCACCGTCGTCGTCGCCCTCGGTCGTCCGCTCGCGAGCTCGCGTCGACTCGCGCCTCCGCCGCCGCCCGTCGCGCGCCCCTCCCCTCCCCGTCGCGACCCACTCCCCGAGACCAACCACACGCACGCGCACACCGCGACGAATCGCGCCAACCACCGCGTCCGAGCGCTCCACTCCCTCCCATCGCGCGCGCGTCGACGCGTCGACGTCGACGCGCGGTGCCGAAGAAGTCGATTGTGATGATGATGATGGGCGTCGCGTCTGCGCTCGACATCCACGTCCCGAACCCGTCCGAAACGCGCGTCCATGACGAACGACGGACGTCGCTCCTCGCTCGCGACGCGACGCGCGCGCGCGATGTCCCACGCCAAGTCACGACGCCGATCGGACGCGTCGGCCGATGATGCCGATGATGCCGATGCGCGTGGCACGAGACCCACACGGTGACGAGTCACGACCCTTCACACCATACATAACTACATATAGACTCCAATCAGGGACGCCATGTGTCGCGCCAGACCGACAAAGACACATGGCTCGCATCAGTGACGAGTCACGACCGGTAAAACCAAGGCACACACGCCTCGATCGCGCCCCGCTCGAATCGCCCCCGCGATCGCGGGCCCGGGCCCGCGCGGGATGACGACATAAAACATACCCTTCATACCGCTTCAACCCACTTCACTACGACACACCGCACCACTCTTCGGACATTCGGTACCCCGCGATCGATCGATCGATCCGATCGAATCGGCCCCACCTCGACCTCGATCCGCCCCGATCGCGCGTCACACGACGCCGCGACCGCGTCCACGCGAGATGTTTGCCTCCGCACGCGCCTTCACCCGCGCGGTGACGCCCACCGCGACCGAGCGCCGAGTCGCGAGCGCGAAGACGAGCGCGAGCGCGCGCCCCAACTGGTCCCCGGGCTCGGACGTGCCCGCCTACTTGGATGGATCCATGCCGTGGTGCGTCGTGTGGGCAAACAGTGTGATTTTGATCCGAGAGTGGAGATTCGCTCCCCTCGGTGTCCCGCGCTCGCTCGAATGATTTCTGATTTATTGAAGCGATGACGACGCGAGCGTCGACGATGGGGGGCGTGTGACTCGAGGAGAGACGTGGGAACGACGGATGCGTGACGCGGGATGCGCTCGAGCGGTCGTGGGAGGGAGGATGAACGCACGCGTCGACGCGCGAGACGACGACGCGCGATCGCCGAGATATGATTGATATCGCGCGAAGACGAAGGAAGACGAAGGAAGACTGACGATATCGATGGATGGATGTGCATCGTTTAATGCGCGCGCAGTGATTACGGGTTTGATCCGCTCAAGCTCGGTGAAAAGCCGGAAAACTTGGCGCGGTACCGCGAGGCTGAGCTCATGCACGCGCGCTGGTCCATGCTCGGCGTCGCCGGCGCCGTCGCCGTCGAGGCGACGGGGTACGGCACCTGGGTCGACGCGCAGCCGACGACGTGGGATGGCACGGCCAAGTACCTCGGTAACGAGACGCACGCGCCTTTGTTCGCCGTTATCGGTGTGAACGCGCTCTTGATGGCGTACGTCGAGGCTCGCCGCGGCGCCGCGTCCGCCGAGGAACGCTTGTACCCGGGCGGTCAGTTTGACCCCGCGGGACTCTCCAAGGGGAAGGATTTCGAAACCTTGAAGCGCAAGGAACTCGCCAACGGCAGAGTCGCCATGTTGGCCTTCTTGGGCATCATGGCGCAAAACCAAGCCAACCCGGGCGCGGGTCCGGTCGCGACGCTCGCTAGCCACATCGCCGACCCGTGGCACGTCAACGTCGCCACCAACGCGGCGGCCATCCCGTGGTTGTGAGCGCGCGAGACGACGACACACACATCGACGACGACACAAAAGTATTATTAATGAGCGTTCGTTCGTGCGCGCGGTAGTTTTTTTAATCAATGTCGCAGTCGTCATCCGACGTCTTCGTCCCGGCGGCGCCGCGCGCGCGTCCCCGAGATCTCCCCATCGGGCATCCATCCATCATCCTCCCGCACACGACGACTCGCGCGGTCGATCGCCCCACGCGCGCGACTCCATCGCGAACCGACGTCTCGCGCATCTTTTTCGAGCGCCGAGTCGCGGCATCGAGCGTCGCGCACGCGTCGACGCGCGCATCTTTCGACGCTCTCATCGGTGGCGGCGGGACGGATTAGCGTCGACATCTTCCCCTCTCTTCTCTCTCTCGCGCGACTCTCGTCATGAGCGGCATCACGCTCGAGCGTCGAGGACGCATCCCGAGCGTCGCCTCGATGTCCTCGATGTCGTGCGCGTCCGTGGAGACGGTGGACGAGCGCTCGGAGGATGAGGTGCGCGAGGCCAAGGAGGCGACGCTCGCGAGCGATCGAGAGGCGTTCGTCTCGGCGGTTCGTCGAGGGGAATTCATCGATACGACTCTCGCGAGAGCGCTGGGGGATGTTTCGGCGGACGTTCGTGAGGCGGCGTTGATGGTGGGGCGCGCGGCGTTGTCGGACGTGACGGATAAGACGAGCGGCGGCGAGTGCGTCGACGCGTTTTCGGCGTATTTGACGGGACGGGGCGGGAGTGAACCGACGTCTCACGGCGAGGATCACACGCGTGGTGCCGCGATTGCGCTGTATGCGCACGCGGCGCAGTTGTTTTGCGATGATGCGGGGAAATTGGCGGCGATTGAGCGCATCGTTGAGGCGTTGCGTTGCGTGCGAGACGCCGGCGCGTTTGTCGGCGCGAGAGCCGTCGGTAATTTGGCGGCGGACGTGCGCGACGCGGCGGTTGCGATGCTTCCGGGACTGAAGAAGAGTGCGTTCACGGGCACGGACGTCTCCGAGCGTCGTCAGGGCGCGGCGGCGATGGCGGGGATTTGTAAAGGAGTCGGCGTGGCGGCGCTCGCCGACGTCGTCGAGGACGTGAAAAAAGCCATCGAGGATAAGAAGGATCCCATCGCTCGCGCGGGCGCGCTCTTGACGTACGCGCACATGTGCCGAACCGCCGGTCGCGGATTCGAGCCGTACGCCATCGGCGAGGCGCCGATCGTGTTCACGCTCCTGGGTGACAGAAACGGCGACGTTCGCGAGGGCGCCAATCTCGCCCAAGCCGCCGTCGTCAAGGCGTTACCGTTGACGGCGATGAAGCTCTTATCCCCGGCGCTCATCGCCGGGATGACGCACAAAGATTGGCAGAGTAAGCTCGGGTCGCTTCACATCATGGGTGATCTCGCCAATCGCGTGCCGCAATCGTTCATGCGCACCATTCCCGAGCTCTTTCCGGTTTTCCTCGACACGCTCTTCGACACCCATCCCAAGGTGTCGGCGCTGTGTCAAGATATTCTCCCCACGATTTGCGCGTGCGTGAACAACGCCGAGGTTTTGGGCATGCTCGATCTCATCTTGGACGCCATTCGCACGCCGCAAAAGGCGACCGAGGATTGTTTGGATAAGCTCATGGAGACGACGTTTGTCAACTCGATGGACGCGCCGTCGCTCGCCGTCGTCTTGCCGGTGATTTTGCGAGGGTTGCGCGAGCGCACCAAGGAGTTGAAACAAAAAGCGGCGACGACGTTCGGGAACATTTGCGCGCTCGTGGACGACACGCGCGATTTGCTTCCGTTCATTCCCGTCTTGTTGCCCGAGTTGGAAAAGGCGGAGGAGCACTCGCACCCGGATTTGCGAGAAGCCGCCGCGCGCGCCAAGGCGAGCCTCATGAAGGGCATCGACTCGACGCAAAACGACGAGCGCAAGGTGGCATCCGACATCGTTCAACGCGCCATCGAAGAAGCCGGCGTGCGCGTGGACGGCGAGACGCAGGCGTACGCGGCGGCGCTCGGCGGTTGGGTCATGGACTCGGCGCCGATGCGCATTCCGCCGTCCATTTTGTCCAACGACATCAAGCGCGAGCTCACGCCGATTCTCGAGAGCGCGCTCGCGAACGAGCTCGATTCCATCGAAACGATCGCTAACGCCTCCGTCATGGCGTACAAGGGACTCGATGAGTCCGCGCTTCTCGACGAGAGCACGAAGGATTACATCGTCGACTTGCAGGGTATCATTTTAGCCTTCGCCGGTCGCGTGTTGCTGCAGCGAACCAACTTTACGCTCGAACGAGGTCGCACGTACGGCATCGTCGGTCAAAACGGTACGGGTAAGACGACGCTTCTCAATCGCGTCGCGGCAAAGGATATCGCCGGATTCCCGGAAGACGTCTCCGTGTACTACATTCAACACGAAATCACGAGCGAAAAGGAAGAAACCATCGTCGATTTCATGGTGCAAATGGTTCCCGAGGGCGTCTCTCGCGGGACGGTCGTCAACACGCTCAAAGAGGTTGGTTTCGACGATGAAAAAATGGCGGCCACGATTCAGTCGCTCTCTGGCGGTTGGCGAATGAAGCTCGCCATCGCGCGCGCCATGCTCTGGAACGCCGACGTTCTCTTGTTGGACGAGCCCACGAACCACTTGGACACGAGCGCCATCGCGTGGCTCTCCAACTACCTCAAGTCTCTCACCAACACCACCATCTGCCTCGTGTCGCACGATTACGACTTCTTGGCGGATGTTCTCACGGATGTCATTCACTTGAGCGAAAAGACATTGACGTATTACCCGATGGGTTTCCGCGATTTCCAATCCTTGAAGCCGGAAATCGTCGCCGCTTTGCCCTCCAACGACAACGCCATCTCCAAGCAAGCCAACATCGAGGATAACGGCCCCGCTGCCGCCCCGAAGGAGGCGGCGCAGGGTAGTGGATTCGCTATCGATCAAATCGGCGAAAACCAGCCGTCGCACATCAAGCCGATTCGCTTCCCGGAACCGGGTGACTTGGAGGGCGTCAAGTCGCGCGCCAAGGTTGTCATGTACATGAAGGACGTGTCGTTCGGATACCCGGGCACGTCCAAGAAGATTCTCAACGGCGCCACGGTGAAGATTACGCAAAACTCACGAGCGGCGCTCGTCGGATTGAACGGCGCCGGTAAGACGACCCTTTTGAAATTGCTCATCGGCGAACTCGAAACCGACGAAGGCGTCGGCGAGGTGTGGCGTCACCACAATTTGCGTTTGTCCTACATCGCGCAGCACTCCATGCAGCACTTGGAAGACTCCCTGGAGAACACGCCGCTCGAGTACTTGCAGAATAGATTCTACCAAGGCAGAGACAAGGAAATCGCCAAGCGCGCGTCTCACAACTTGTCCAAGGATGAGCTCGCCCTCGCCCGAGAGCGCGGGAACATTTTGGACATCGTCGGTCGTCAGCAACGCGGTAAGCACTTGTTCTACGAGGTGCGTCGCTCCGGTCGCGATGAGAGCGACACGGATTGGGAGATGATGAGTGCGTTGGAGCGCAAGGACGCGTACGTCATGAAGATGGTGCGCAACTTTGACGAAAAGCTCAAGTCGATGCAATCCGGTATGGATCTCCGGCCGCTCACCAAGGAAGAGGTTCGCATTCACCTCGAAAACTTTGGCATCGATCAAGACTTGGCCATGGGTAAGATTAAGCGCATGTCTGGCGGGCAAAAGAGTCGTCTCGTCCTCGCGGCGGCGATGTGGACCAACCCGCACATCATCGCGCTCGATGAGCCCACCAACTACTTAGATAACGACACGTTAGCCGCGCTCACCAAGGCGCTCATCGACTTCAAGGGCGGCGTAATCACGATTTCGCACAACGAGCCGTTCGTGCACGCGGTGTGCGACGAATTGTGGCGCGTCGGCGACGGCGTCGTGCAAACGGAAGCCGTCCCGGGCAAGGCTCCGAAAAAGTTGTCCGTGGCTGAGAGACGCGCGCTCAAGGCTGGCGTCGACGCGGAGACGGCGACGCTGAAGGAGGCGCAGAATAACAAAAAGCTGACCGCCAAGGAGAGAAAGGAAGCCGCCGCTGCGAAGAAGGCTGCGGCCGGACCGATAAAGGACATGTACGGTCGCGGAAAGTAAACGATTCATTCGCATATTAGTTTTTTAATGCAAGCTTTTTTTACAAAACTACTCCTTCGTCTGCTCCGCCGTCATGACTTCGCGCTCCACGAATTCGAGGATATCGTTCGACGTGATGTTGTCCTGAATGCTTTGCCAAGTCTTTTGATACACGGTGATGAAATTCGGCGTGTCCTTATCCGCTCTCGTGCGCATGAAGACCCACGTCTTCGCCTCCATGTCCCACGAACACTCGACGATCTTCCCATCCAGCGTGTCTAGTGGGTCGGTTCTCGACACGAATTCGTCCTCGAGACGCGCGTATTGCCCACCCTTTTCACCCACGAAGAGTAATCCATTGCCTCTCGAGACGCGTAACAGAAAATCGACCGAGTTGAGTTCGGGAAATTTCCACTTGAGCAACGCCTCGTACGTCTGCGGGACGTACGGCGCGTTGGAAGGTTGGAAAATTAAACCGTCGCTCTCGTGGCAGAGAGCCGGGATGAACTTTTCCACGAGCGTGCGCGCGAACTTGAGCGGATGGAATTCCTTGGTACGAACCGAAAACGGCTCCTTGTGCGCCGCGTACGCTCCGCTCGGTCCGGCTTGCGCGAGAAACACTTTTCTCGGTTCCACGACGAACTCGCGAATGATGTTTAATCGCTCTAAGAATGGACGCTGGGTGACGCGTTCGCCGTTAATGGCCATGAGATCGTACGCCAGGTACCGTCTCGTCTCCTTCTTCGTCTGCGGATCCGTGTCCACGACCATCTCACCGTCCATCAGCGTGCAGTGATGGACCGACGTACCAAACTTTTTGTGCGGTAACGGAAATCGCATCTGCACGCGCCGAACGTCGAATTTCCTATCCACCAAGTACGCGCCGTCGCGCATGAGCAACAACATGTACCGCGTTCCGTCCGCCTTCCACGTCACGCTGTACGGCTGACTCTTCAACAGACTCATGTTGTCTCGACTCAGACTCACGGGTTGCGATCCCGGAAATTTCGTCGCGTTCACCCCCGCGTCGTCCGGCGCGCACGCCCACGCGCACAGCTTTTGTACCTCGAACACCATCTCTTCGTACACCTCCTCGCCCACGACGTCCTCATGATGCATGGGTCCAGCCTCTTCTTCCGAACCCACCTCCGAAGCCATCGCACGCGGCGCCCGACGCCTCGCCCCCGGAATCGGCGCTCGACTGTGCGCGAGCGTCCGTCTGTACGCCGCGTTCGCCCTCGGATCGAATAAATCACCCTCGGGCACTTTTTCATCCGCCAACGGCGGCGCATCGCTCAAATCATCGCTCTTCCAACTCGGCACCTTCGGATCCTTCGTCGTGCTGAACCTCCGTTCGAGATAATACTCAAACAAACTCCGCAGGTACTCCGCCTTGTACACTCCCGGCGGTCTCGCCCGCGCGAATTCCGCCACGCGCGCGTTCAATTCCGGCCACGCGCTCGACCGTTGTAAATAATGCGCCAACATCGCGCCCGTTCGATTAAACCCATGCGTACAGTGCACTAATATCGCCGGTCGATACCCTCGTCTCGCTCGATCCGCCCACGCCGGATCGTTCGCCGTCTCCGCCAGCGCCCGCCCGACGACGTACACGAATTCGCTCACCTCTCTCGCCTCGGGCGCCCCTTCCCTCCCCGCGCACCGAATCTTACGATGCGCCACCCCGAACCGCTCGAAATCGTTCGGATCGTAATACCTCGACGTGTTCGTCAGGTCCACGACGAGCGCGATCCCTCGTCCGCGTCGCTCAGCCTCCGCGAGCGCGTCCTCGGGTCGATACCAATCGCTCGCGGGAACGTCGGTGTAAAATGCCTCGCGCAGAGGCGCTTTACTCGCGAGGAAGACGCCGGCGATGACGTCCGACATGCGAGGACACGCGAGCCATCCCTCCGGGAGCGCCCACGCGCCGCGCGCGTCGGTGGACATGACGAACGCGTCGCGATGTGGCGTCAGGTGGAGGCGCGACATTGGGCGACATGGGCGAATTGGGCGTCGGGTTCGACGTTCGCGCGAGGGCGCGCGCGAGCGCGAGTGCGAGTGAAAGTGACGCGGGAGTGCGTGTTGTGCGATGCGGGGTGGTTTTCGCGAGCGACGCGCGCACGCCGACGCCGTGCGCGCTCGCGCCCACGTCCAAGGGTGAACACGCGGTGCTCACGATGGATGTGCTCGGGGACGTCGACGCGCGCTTGCGCGCGCGGGCGAGAGAGGATGGGGACGAGGAGGAGAGTGAGGCGTGTGTTCGACACTTTGGGTGCGTTCTCGCGGGGGCGCACTTCGCGAAAAAGGCGGATCGAGGACGGAAGAGGAAGGCGCCGCCGGGCTCGAAGAGGGCGCCGCCGAACGGAGACGGAGACGGAGACGGAAAAGCGAACGCGAACGGGACGAGGGACGATGCGTGGAGGGAACGGTGTCCACCGCCCGCGAGATTCGCGCTGGGGCACTATCGAGACCCGATGCACTTCGGGTTGAACGCGTGGGCGCGATCGAGCGATGAAGAGTTGGTGTTCGAGACGCCGTTCGGGCAGCAGACGTATTCGCCCGTCGAGTACGCGAGACTCTGGGGACGGTCCGCGCACGCGGCGTGCGCGCTCGCGGACGAGCACGGAGCGTGGGAAAACGATAAAAAGAGTAAGACGGCGGCGATTCGGACGCGAGCGTGGCTGGACGCGTGCTTGGAGGAGGCGAAAACGGTGGGATTGCCGGTGTGGGCGACGCTCGTCGGCGGCGAACACGTCGAGGTGCGCGAGGAGTGTTCGCGAGCGATCGCTGAGCGCGACGAGGACGTGTGCGGGTACGTTGTCGGTGGTCTCTTCGCGGGTGAGCGCGAGGACGCGCGCGGGAAGTGCGTGGAGGCGTCCTTGAGGCACATCAAGAGCGAAAACAAACCGAGGTATCTATCGGGCCAGGCGACGGTGGAGGACATCGTCGATAACATCGAGCGCGGTATCGACGTCTTCGACGCGAGTTGGGCGAGCGCCACCGCCGCGAGAGGTCGCGCGTTTTCATTTCCAATCGACGTGAGCGACGCCTACGAACTCGAAGACGCGTCGTCTCGTGCGATGACGGGCGCGGACGCCTACTCTATCAACGTCTGGTCGACGGCGTACAAGACGGATTTCGTCCCATTCCTGGGACGCGATCGATGCCACTGTCCCGCGTGCGTCCATCACACGCGCGCGTACACGCACCATCTCTTACAAGCGCACGAGATGACGGCACACGTGTTGCTCGAGGCGCACAATCTGTACCACTTGTGTCGATTTTTCGCCGCGGCGAGACGCGCCATACGCCGCGACGAGTGGCCCGCCTTCGCCGCCTTCCACCGCGCGCACGCTCGTCGCGCACGGCAGTGATGCACATTCTTTTCACCCGTAGACCGTGTCATAGACGACCCGTAGACGAAGTAGCGAGAACGCGTCCCGCGTCTCGCCCGCGCGCTTTTTCTCGCGCCACACCGGGACGCGCCCATGCGTCCCTCGCGCGTCGCCGACGCCCCTCGCGCGCCCCTCGCGCGCGACCCGACATCGCGCTCACCGTCCACGCCTTCGCGCGCGCCTCCTCGTCGCGCGTCGACGTCCACGGCGTCGTCTTCATCGGACACCGTCTCGACGTCATCGTCATCATCTTCCCGCCGAATCCTCGGTTTCGGCAGCGCGGGCGTCGATTTCATCGCCAGACTCGACGGCGATGCGTTCCCCGAACCGGATGGTAAATATCGCGCCGGCGCGCTCGACGTCGTCGGCGGTGGAAACGTCGCCAATGGACTCACCGCGGCGTCTCGTCTCGGCGCGTCGTGCGCGTTGGCGTCGAAACTCGGCGTCGACGCCAACGCGCGCGCGGTGACGGATGAATTGATCGAAGACGGTGTCTCGTGCGCGCACGTCGTCTACGGTGGCGCTCGAACGCCGTTCACGTACATCATGGTGACGAAAACGAAGGATGGGGAACATTCGAGAACGTGTATTCACACTCCGGGCGAAGCGTTGCGGCGCGAGGAGATGACGCCGGAGATCGCGAGACGCGTGTTGGACGACGTGCGACCTCACGTCGTGTACTTCGACGGTCGTCTGACCGAAGGGGCGATCGTGTTGGCGAGGGAGGCGAAAAAGAGACGAGGGACGCGGGTGTTGGTGGAGGCGGAGCGACTGCGAGAAAATTTAGACGAATTGGTGGCGCTGGCGGACGCGGTGGTGACGTCGAAGACGTATCCGTCGGCGAGGTTTCCGGAGTGTTCAAGTTTGGGGGACGCGATGATGCGCGTGTTGGAGTCGGCGCCGGACGCGAGAAGCGTGACGACGACGTTGGGGGCGCGAGGCGCGGTCGCGTTGGCGCGCGTCGACAAAGACGCGGCGGCGGCGGCGAAGACGCGCGAGGCGACGTCCATCGATGACGTCATCGCGCGCGTGGAGGCGCTCGCGAACGAGACGTCTTCGACGACGAGCGAGGACGCGCCGGGACCGTCGCGAGAGACGGAGGCGGTGCGCGTGCGAGATTCGAGCGGCGCGCTGGAGATGACGGTGGAGGTGATTTTCGCGCCGGCGAGACGACTTCGAGACGAAGACATCGTCGACACCACGGGCGCGGGCGATGCGTTCATCGGCACGCTCGCCGCCGCGATGTGTTCGGAAGAGTTTAATCTCGGCGACGCGATGCGTCTCGGCGCGTACGTCGCCGCGGCAAAATGCGGCGACGTCGGCGCCAGGCGCGCGCTTCCGCGAGCGGAAACCATCCCGAAGACGCTCGCGGGACCCATTCTCGACGCGTCGTCGAAGCCGCCGTCGTCCACGAGACGCGCCGCTCTTTTCTCCGCCGCCGTCGTCGCGGGCGCGTCCGCGCTCTCGCTCGGCATCGCCCGTCCCGCGAGCGCGAACGCGAGCGCGGACGCGAAGAGATTGGCCGAAACCTTTAACGCCGCCATGTCGGCGCCGACGTTCGAAGAGAGCGACGCGTTGTGGGGCGAGGCGTTGAAACTATCACCTCCAAACTCGCCCGCCATGAGCGCGGCGCTCAGTAATCGTGGGACGCTGCGTCTTCAGTATCGAGAGTGGGCGAGCGCGCTCGTCGATTTGCAAGCCTCCGTCGACATGGACGGCGACTCGCCGGATCCGTTGGCGCTGAATAACCTCGGCAACGCCAAGGGCGCGCTCGGACGATGGGACGAGGCGATGGCGGATTTCTTAGAGTCTTCGCGCGGTTCGGAGGACATGCGCGAGATCGCGCTCGCGAATTACGCGCTCGCCGCGTTTCAAAGCGGTAGAGAGGACGTAGCGGTCGCGACGTGTCGGAAGTTGTTGCGTCGAGACCCAGAATTTCTCGACATGCGCGCCGCGCTCGCCGCAATTCTCTGGGCACTCGGCGACGAAACGAGCGCCGAGGCCGAGTGGACGTTTCTGTGTAAATCCGGTCGAGGTTTCGGCGCGAAACGCTCCGCCGAGGAAAAACGCGACGCCGGCGCGTTGGCGTACGGATTCGAGCTCTTCGCGCAATCCGCCAATCAAATCGCCGCCGAACTCGACGGCGGCGTCAAGGACGCCGGTCTGGACACCCCGTGTCGACTCTACTCGACCACCGACACCGTCGCCAACCGATGGCCACCGCGCGCGACCGCCGCCTTGGACGCGTTTTTACGCGTCCGACGGTCGGGCGAAGCCGTCGATTACGACGGCGACGTGAAAACATTCGATTTCCATTCGAGTCCCCCCATCGACGCGTAAAATTATAGAAAAATCACAAAACGAAAACTAGTACAAGCCTCACGCGACGCGCAATTCACGTCTCACGACTCGACCACCACCGTCTCTCCTTCTCTCGCTCTCGCGCTCTCGCGCGCGCGTCCCGCGGCTCGAACACATCACATTCGTCACACCTCGCCCGCGTACCATGCGCGCGCGTCTCTCCCGTCTCGCGCGCCACGTCGCGGTACCACCGTCGACGTCGTCATCCACTTTTCGCGTCGAGTCCCTCCCCCTCGCGCGTCTCTCGTCGTCGGAATCGACCGCGACGAAGAATCCCAAAAAAGCAAAACGAGACTTGACGAACGCCGTCGTCGTCGAATCCATTCGTCGTAAAAAGCTCGCCAAGGGCATCGTCGACGACCGACTTCCCCCGCCTTCGCTCTGCGTCGCGTGCGGACGACGGTTCTGTCGATGCGAGACGAGGGCGCTCGAGAGACCGAGGGAACCGCTCGAGAGCGATTGTTGTCAGAGCGCGCCGGCGTGTACGTTTTGCGTGAAAGTGGTGTACGCCGAGTTATTGGAGGAGTACGAGGGAGCGATGAGGAAGCGAGGAGGGTGATGAAGATGTGATGGTGGTTTGAGCGCGTCGACGCGAGGGGTGCTCTAGCTCTATGTATTCTAATATTGATTCTATTGAAATTCTACGCTCCGCGCGGCGCTTTTTCGGCGCGCGTCACCCGACCGCCAGACTCGCGCTCGCGCTCGTGGAATCGACCCCTATCGGCGCTAATCGCACGGCTATTCGTAACGAACACCCGCCGCACTCCAACACGCACTCGTCGTGCGTGCGACGAAGGGATTGAAGTTCACCCACCGGTATCTCGTAGGCGTCGCCGCACCGACACGCGCGCGCGTACACGTCGCACCCACCGCTCGCGACGCGAGAGTCGTTCTCGGGAGAAGCGAAGGAGACGGTCCGAACGTCCATCTCTTCGACGTCGACGACGTCGGCGAGCGGTCGAGACGCTCGAGACGCGAGCGAGGCGTCGTATCTCTCGCGAAGGGTTCCGTCGGCGAGACAATCGTACGCGCGTTTGAGCTCGAGAAACGCGCGCGCGTCGCCCCGAGGGCGGTCGGGGTGAAGGACGAGGGCGAGGCGTTTGTACGCGTCTCGCACGTCGTCCGTTTTGGCCTCGGCGGTGAGACCGAGGGTGTCGTAGTGGGTCATGGTGTGAGGCACGCGCGCTTTTTCGTCCCGGGGACGACGGCGACGCCGGGGACGGGGACGGGGACGGGAGGGATGGGCGATCGGTGATGGTGGAATGGGTGATGTTATGAAGTCACGCTTCGTCGCGTTCGCTCGCGTTGCGAGCGCGAAGCGTGGCGGTGACGGCGACGATGAGACGTTCGAGCGAGTCGACGGTTTCTTCGGCGTCTTGGCCGCGCGCGGCGGCGGCGCGCACCTCGGTGATGGTGGTGGCGTGTCTTCGCGCGACGTCGAGGACGGGCGAGCGCGTTTCCACCCGCGCGTTGCCGTCGTCGTAGAGCGAGCGAACGACGTCGGCGGTGCGAAGCATGACCTCGGCGGCGATGTCGACGTCGACGTCCGCGGCGGATTGCCGAAGCGGTAAATCGTTCCAATCCTCGATGAGCGTGCGGAAGGATTTGCTCATGACTTCGAACGCTTCGGCGGCGAAACGACGCGCGTCATCGATCGAATGACGTCGGTGGTCGATCTCGGCGAAGAGAACGTCGTGCGCGAGGTCCCATCCCGCGAGGGTCGTCTTGCCGCGCTGCGCGTACGCTCTCTTTGGCCGCGCGCCGTATAATCCACCGAACGTGAGCGCGACGTACACGCCGCTTCGCGCGAGATCGGCCGCGCAGAGGGTCTCGGCGATGGCGCGCGCGAGGGCGTCCGCCGCGTCGCCGTCGCCGAAACTGTCCAAGAGCGCGCCGGGCGATTCCGCCATGCGTATGGCGCGTTTGGCCAAATCGACCCGCGACGCGCCAGTCTCCGCCACCACGGCGTCGATGAGCGCGATGGCGTATCGCGGCGCGATGCGATACACCAAGTGCATCGTGGCCTCGAACGCGCTCAGAGATGCGTCGTTCGCGCTCAGAGACGCGTCGACGCGCGATCTCGCGGCGTCGGCGAAGGCGCGCGCCCGCGTCGCCAACTCGGCGTCATCCGTCGGGATGACCAACGGTTTCCCGTTCCACACCGCGTTCACGAAGGGCTCTAACGACTCGGAATCGGACAACGCGCGCAACGCCGCGGCGCTCACCCACGCGAACGCGGGGAGTTTCGCGCCGCGCGCTGTCTCGAGTTCGTGCACAAAGGTGGAGACGTGCGTCGTCTCCGTCTCAGTCTCTCTCGCGGTACTCGTCGCGCTCGCGCGCGCCGCCTCCCAATCCCTGAGCAAAATGTCGCGCGTCTCGTCCACGTTTTCGCTCGCGAGACGCGAAAACGCGCCGTCTCCGCGCGCGGCGTTCTCGAGCGCCTCTATGGCTTCCTTCGCCGCAAAATTCCATCTCGCCGCGGCGACGTCGTCGAATCGTCCGGTGAGACGTGCCTTGAGCAAGAGCGCCGGCGCGAACGAACACGACGCGCGCGCGTCTCGTAAATCTAAACTATCGGACGCGTCCCGCTTCGTTTTGAACGCCTCGGGCGCGGTCTCAGCTTCTTTCCTCGCCATGACGAGCGCGTGCGACAGCGGCTCGATGCACCCGCCGAACGACTTCATCTCGGCGAGGAGTCGATCGATGCGCTCGACGCCGTGCGCCGTGGGGTCCAACACGACCGGTTCGACTATTTTCGCGAGCGCGCTCGGAACGTGTATAGAACACCGATACGCGGGCGCGAGCGCACCCGGGACGTAGACACGTGCGAAGACGCCCATCGCGCCCGCGTTCAGCACCTCAAACACCGGACTCTGCGACCAAACCTTCGACGCCGCCGTCGGCTGAGACACAATGGGCGCGGGCACGTCGGTCGAGGCGATGTGTGCGCCCGTGATGGCGTGGTACACGTCGATGGATCGTCGCTCGCCGTCGACGGACGCCGTCCACACAAAGGCGCCGTGTCTCGCCGCGCTCACAATGTCGCTCGTCGACGCCTCGTCCCCGCTCTTCGCGCGTTGAATCGCGCACACGCGCTGGACGGTGTGGTCGCGCGTCGTCACGTCCGAGCGCGCGTTCGGCGCCGAGAGCGCGGGAAGAAGCTCGTACCCGCGACCGGCGTCGGCATCGAAACACAAGAGCGCGTCGTTTGGGTACGATTTCGACGTGAGTAACGCGCGACCAGCGCGTCGCGCGACGCACTCACCGTCGTCATCGTCATCGTTCATCGCGTTCCACACGTTCACGCGCGCCACCGCGCGCCCTAACCGACAATTCCATCTATAAAACGTCCCGCTCGTCGTCGTCACCCAAAAATCTTCGCCGCCCGCGCCCTCCAACCCTCTCGCATCCGCGTACCGCACCGTCGCCGTCGTCGTCGTCGTCTCGCCGTCGACGCCTATTTTCCTCAACACCAACCACCCTCCACCGTCTCCGTCCTCGCTCAGCGTCGCGCAGTACACCCCTCCGTCGCTTGCCGAACACGCCGTCGCCGCGAACGCGTCGCCCAACCGCGAATCCCCCTTCTCGAGCGCGTTCGCCACGATCGGCGGCGCCCCCGCGTACGGCGCCTCCGCCTGAGCGACCCAACGGTCGTCTCGACCTTTTCGCCACATCGCCAGCGCGCCGTCTCTCTGCGCGGCGATTAAATACCGTCCCGTCGTCGTCGTCGCCGCCGCCGGAGACGCTCCGTGAAATCCGACGTGCGTCGCCACCAATCTCGATCCCCGCCTCGCATCGCTCGCGCACATCGGCGAGGACACCGCGTATGATTCAAACGCGCGACGCACCGCCTCCAACGGCGCGTCCTCGTCGTCGTCCGCGCCGTCATTCATCTCGGGCGCCGATGTCGATGATGAATCGTGCGCCCACGCGTGCGCGCGCACGACGCGCGCGCCGTCGCTCGCGCTCGCGAACGATCCATCTTCGGCGACGTGCGCGAGGTGATCGATCGACCCGCCCTCGTCGTCGATCGCGGGCTCGAGCGCGAGATGGACGGACATTCGGGCGCGAATGCAAAGCGTCGAGCACTGAAGACGCCCATCGTCGCCATCGCTCGACGCGCGTCTTTCTCGCCGCGAATCGCGTTCGACGCGACGACCGAAAGCGTGCGTCGCGTTCTGAGACGGTCGTCGACCGCGACCGCGCGACGACGGCGCGTCACGCGCGAGGGGCGCGCGCGCATTGAATTTGAACGTCACCGAGCGAGCGTTTCGGGAACGCGCGCTCGAGAGTCCTCGCGCGCGTCCGTCGACTTCGAGACATGACGCGCGTGCGAGATGATCGTTCGTTTCGCCCGTTGCGCGCCGCGGGGACGCCGAGCGGGACGCACGCGGACGATCGAGGGTGGTTGGCGCCGGCGCGTGCGCTCGGGACGTTGGCTCGGGACGAGGCGCTCTGTCGCGCGCGCGAGCGAGCGCAGCGGGAGGCGAACGCGCGGGCGTATCGACACGCGTTGGACGCGCAGATGGCGACGCGCGCGAGGATGGATGGGAGAGAGGCGCTGCGCGAACGGTCGAGGAACGCGGCGAACGCGGCGAACGCGCGGCGGCGAGACGCGGCGGAAGCGGCGAGGGAGTCGGCGGAGGAACGGAAGCGTCGAGACGCGTACGTGGAGGCGTTGGATCGACAGGTGGCGGAAAGACGCGAACGCGAGCGACGCGCGCGAGAGGAGGACGAACGACGCGATAGGGAAGAAAACGAGCGCATTCGTCGCGCCGTCGAGGAGGAACGGGACGTGTTGAGACAAAAACGAGCCGCCATGGCGGCGCGCGAGGCGATGTCGTCCGCGACGACGAACGAGGACGGGAAACCACGCGCGAGGATCACGCACTCACCGCCGGCGTCACCGAGACCGTCCCCATCCCCGTCCCCGACGGTTCCGCGAGACGCCGCCGGCGCGGCCGCCGCCGCGTTCGCCGGGTACGAACCCGTCCCCGAACGCATCGACGACGACTCTGACCCCTTCGACGACGAAAACGATCCATTCAGTCGTCCAGGCGACGTTCACGACGCGTCACTCGACGCGATGAGCGCGGAGGAACTCGCATCCATCGTTCGCGAGTTGGTGGTCGAGATGCGAGACGTGCGCGCGCGTCTCTCTCGCGCCGAACTCGCTCTCGCGCGATCGCGCGCGGGACCACCGCACGTTTCACCCGAGTAAATTAAGAATGAAAACGACGCCCGCGTCTCGCGTCTCCGCGCTCTGTGTGCGCATCATTCGCCGTTCTCCCTCGTCCTCTCGAATTCGCGACGAAATCCAATCCATCCCCACACGCCGACGCTCGCGTCCATCATGCCCCCGACGCCTCGCGCGGTGACGCGCGGTGGCGACGAATACCTCGAATCGCACCCTCGACGCGCGCCCGCGCACTATTACGAGAGCATCGATTACGAGTGTCCCCGGAACATGGCGCACGCGCGGCGACGAGAATTCAGTAATCGTCGACGTCTCGCGTCGTCGTCGACGGCGTACGTTCCATCCGCGACGTCTGCAAAGTACGCGCTCACGTTGCTCGTCGGACTCGTCGTCGGTGTCGTCGCGTGGGCGATCGAGGGAGCGACGGGACGGGTCGTCGCCGCGCAGGCGGCGTTGGTGTCGAGATATTACGCGGACGCGCCGACGACGACGGCGGCGCTGTTCGCGTGTACGTCGTCGGTGTTGGTGCTCGTCGCGGGGTGGGTCGTGACGTATCGGGCGCCGTTAGCGAGCGGAGGTGGGGTGACGGCGGTGATGGCGACGTTGAATGGAAACGACGTCCCGGGACTGTTGAGCGGACGGACGACGGCGGCGAAAATCGTCGGCGTGTGCGGCGGAGTGGGGAGCGCGCTGGCGGTCGGGCCGGAGGGACCGATGGTGCAGATAGGGGCGGGGATTGCGAGCGTGTGTGCGCTGTGGTGGCCGAGACGGGCGATGGGGGAGGAGGGTGGAGGGGCGTCGACGAGAGAGGACGCCGAGGATTCGGACGAGGATGAGGAGGACGAGGAGGGATATTCGTCGATGGATGCGGAAGATTCAGCGGAGGAGGAGGAGGAGTGCGTCGAGGACGACGTGCGCGAACGTTTATCGCGTCGGCGTCGACGACGACGAGGAGGAGGACGAAGACGTAAGGGTTTGATTCGGTTCGGCGAGTCTCCGAAACTCGACACCGTCTTGCTCGATTTAGCGTCGCCGTCGACGCACCGAGAATTCGTCTCCGCGGGCGCCGCCGCCGGATTAGCCGCGGCTTTCGGCGCTCCCATTGGAGGCGTGCTCTTCTCTTTCGAAGAGGCGAGCACGTTTTGGAGTCAACGCACGATGTGGCGATGTTTAATGTGCGCCGCCGTCGCGTCCTTCGTCTTGGCGTTGCTCGATTTACGAGGCAATCCAGGAATGGTGTTCATCACCGGCGATACCCTTCGACCGACGACACCGAGGGATTACTTCCATCAGTTACCGTTCTTCGTCTCGGTCGCCGCCGCGTGCGGACTCTTCGGGGCGACGTTCAACGCGATTCAGGCGCGAACGGCGAGATTTCGACCGTCGGCGAGGCAAAAAATTGCGCGCATGTGCGAGTGCGTCGTCGTCGTCCTCGCAACCGTCGCCATTCGCTTCGCCGCGTCCGCGTACGCCGGACAGTGCATCGTGCCACCGGATACGTGGAAAAAAGACGATTTCGGCGTGCGTTTCAACTGTCCAGAGGGTGAAATCAACGACATCGCAACCGTCTTCTTCGTCTATCCCGGTCGCTCCATCGGGTGGATGTTCGGCATGGCGGAGCACGTGTGGGGGGAGGCGTACGGGTTCACCGCGCGAGGATTAGCCATCGCAGCCGCGTGTTATCTCGTCATGATGGCGCTCGCGTTCGGGATCGCGGTGCCCGGTGGATTATTCATGCCGAGTTTGTTTCTCGGCGCGTGCGCCGGCGGATGCGCCGGATTGACGCTAAAGAGCGCGCTCCCGGAATCGTGGGACATCCAACCCGGTCTCTACGCCCTCATCGGCGCCACCTCGGCGCTCGGCGGTGTGTTTCGATCGTCCGTGTCCCTGGTGGTCATCATGGTCGAGAGCACGAACGGACAGGCGTTCGTCTTCGCCATCATCGTCGCCGTCGTCGTGAGCAACATCGTCGGGAATTACTTTGCGAGCGGCATTTATCACGCTGAGCTCTCTCGAAGCAAGACGGTGGCGTACCTCCCGCGAGAACCTTCGAGTGCGCTCGACGATAAGACGGTGCGTGACGTCATGGCGGTGCCACCGGCTATTTTACCGGAGATTGCGCACCGAGACGCCGTGCGATTGCTCCTCGCGCACGCGTCTCACAACGGGTTCCCCGTCGTGGACGATCGAGGAAAACTCGTCGGTCTCATCCTCCGTTCGCAGCTCGACGTCCTTCTCGCCGCATCAGAAGTCGACGCGTCTCCGGACGCGTCCGAATCGACGCAAACGAGGCTCGATCTCGAGATGCGAACCGCGCACGTGCGCGGCGTCACCGCCGCCGCCGTGCCCGGAGTCGCCGCCGGCGTCCTCGACGAATCCGTCGACGCCATCGAGGTCGAACGTCTCATGCGCTCGCACGCATCACCGCTTCGAGTCGATCGTCCGCCCACCGTCGACGCCTTCGGCGCCGCCGTCGTGGACGTGCGCACGTACATGAACCCGGCGCCGCTCGCCGTGTCGCTCGATTTCCCGGCGAGACGCGCGCACGACCTCTTCCTCTCCCTGGGACTTCGACATCTCGTCGTCGTCGACGAAGAACACGTTCCACGAGGCGTCATCACCAGGAAAGATCTCATCGACGCTCGGTGACCGCGCGCATACATTGTAATTCGTACATTGATTGTTTCTTCGCGTCGACGCCTCTCGCCGCCGTCGCCGCAGAGCGCGCCTCGATGCCGCGCGACTCCACCGACGACCCCGCACCGCGCGCGCGCGACGACATCGATGACGTACCATCGAGTTCATCCGAACCACCCCCGAGCGCGCGCGCGCGCGCGTCCACGCACCGCGGCGACGAATCGACGTCCCGAGAAAAAGTGCGCGAGCAACGGTGGCGACGAAAACGCGCGCGCGACGGCGCGGGAGCGCGCGTCGACGGACGCGAGAGGCGTCAAAAGACACAAAAGTCGTATCGGTACGGGAATTACGATCGATACTACGGCTATCGCGTCGGTGAAGCGATGGAGGATCACCGTTTGAGCGCGCTTCGGGACGAGTGGTTTCGGGGACGCCGCGTCGCCGACGTCGGGTGTAACGACGGTTTGTTTTCGTTATCGCTCGTCGGTGCGTTCGAGCCGAGCGCGTGTTTGTGTTTGGACATCGATGGGGATTTAGTGCGCGCGGGAGAGAGAAAATTAGCGTCGTTGCGAAGACACGCCGAAGCCAAAGCCGAAGCCAAAGCCGAAGCCGAAGCCGAAGCCGAAGCCGCGCCGCCGAAGCCGAAAAAGAAGACGACATCCGCCTTTGATTGCGTCGAATTTCGACGCGCGAACGCGCTGGAACACGATTTCGGAACCGAAACCTTCGACGTCATACTCTTACTCAGCGTCACCAAGTGGATACACTTAAACTTTGGAGACGAGGGCGTGCGCGCCGTCTTTCGCAAGTGTCGAGACGCCCTCGTCCCCGGCGGTTCCCTCATACTCGAACCGCAACCGTGGCGATCTTACAGATCGACCCTTCGTAAAAAAGTCCTCGGCCGTCCAATCTTACCGGACGAGTGCAAGGCGCGGTACGGATCCATACGGTTTCGTCCCGACGCGTTCGCCGACTTTTTATCAGGGCCCGAGGGCGGTTTCTTCGCCGGCGAGCGTCTTCGCGTCGCGTCCGAGGGCGCCACCGCGTTCGATCGCGACGTTTTTCGATTCGTGCGTCGATAAACACATTCTTAGCCGTCAACGTTGTCACATCACAGCGTCCAGATGCGTGTCTTTTCGCGCCTTCATCCACCGTTCCCATCCCGTTCCCCAAAAACTCTTGTAATTTGTCGTTTTCGGGCCCGACCGATTCTCGACCCGTTCCCCACACGCCGACGCGTCGGTCGCCGTCGTCGGTCGCCATGTCCGCCATGTCCGCCGCCGAGTACGACGCCCTCATCTACCCCGGGTTCGTTCGACGCAACGTCGCGCGCTGGAACGAGGACGGAAGCGCCGCGCCCTTATCCCGCGCGCGCGGGCCTCGAGGGGAAACCTTCGTCTTACACCTTCGAAGCGGGGAGATCGATCAGGACGTGAGCGCGATCGAGGCCGAGGTGCGACCGATGCGTGATTTTGTATCGTTCGGGGATCGTCTCGCGAGGAGACGCGCGCGAGGGGACGCGCGTGATGTGTGATTTCGATTTCGATTCGTTTTGACTTTGATTTCGAGCTCGAAACTCTACGCGAAAAGACTGACGGTGGATGGCTGTTTCGCGCGCGAGTAGCTCGGATTGGCGCTCAAAGGATTGAAGGGATCGAGGAAACGAACGACGACGGCGGAGTGATCGCGGATCGGGGGAGAGATCGAGTGAGTATTTTATTTTTCGCGCGGTCGGGCGCGATTCGATTCGCTTCGATTCGATTCGATTCGAAGAAACCCGCGCGTCGCGGTGTCCTCGCGCGGTGGCGCGATCGAACGTCTAGACATCTCGAGATTGTAACATACGCGTACGTAGTGAACGAACGCGCGATGACGTCGCGTCTGGTCGAGTCCAGTCGAGTCGGAGTCGCGTCCGGTCGAGTCGTCGCGCCTCACACCTCGGGACCGGGACGATGCTTCCCTTGCTCGCGCATCGCGCGCGCATCGCCCGCGGCGCCGAACCCGACGCGTCGACGTCGACGCACGCGGCGATAGACGCGTCGGACGCCGCGGTGGAGGCGTCGATCGCGAGAAACAGGCGCAGACGTCGTCGCGTTGATGTGGACCCATCCATTCGTCCGACATTCTTTGAGCTCATCGCCGCCGAACGGCTCGCGCCGAGCCTCAAGGGGGCGCTCGCGTACGCACTGGGGACGCTGGCGAACGCTGGTGCGCCCGGGGTGGCGCACTACGCGCTCGATCGAGGGGACGAGGTGTTCGCGGCGTTGACGTTTCTCGCCGAGTTGAAGAGTTTCGCGAGCGGCGACGGGTCGCTCGCGGAGAGCGTGTACGGATTGCAGCGCGTGCCGAGAACGCTCACGAATGGGCGCGTGCGAAGCGATGGGAGGTATAGGATCGATGGGTGGCAGCGATTCTTGAGCGCGGCGATCTTGGCGTTCGGGCCGTACGCGCGGAGCAAGGCGGCGGCGGCGCACGAACGGTTGGCGCCGGAGCGGTACATCGACGCCAGACGGCGCTCGAGCGTGTTCGAGGCGAGCGCCGATCGCGTGGGGGCGAGTGAATCGGAGGATGCGGTGGTCGAGGCGGCGGTGCGAGCGAGACGAGAGGCGAGAGGATTGAGGGGCGCGGCGACGCGAGCGTTCGTTTCGGCGTATCCGGCGGCCAACGCGCTGGCGGAGGCGGCGACGTTCGTGACGTGGACGGGATATTTGCTCGGTCGATGGAACGTGAACGATCCGATGCTGATGCTCGTGGACTGCTACGTCACGCGCGTGCTTCCCGCGGAATTAGAGGCGAACGCGCGCGAGCTCGACGCGCATCGACAGCGGCAACTCGCCGTCGCGCGCGCGTCCAAGAGCGCGTCGGCGCGCGCGCTGGGTGTCGGCGCGCTCAAAACGAAGAATTTCATCATGGATTACGCGCAATCCGCCCTCATCGCCGCCGTCATCGGGTTCAAGCTCACCGAGTGGTGGTACGGCGCCGCCGAGGAGCGCGTCGTCGGCGCCGCCACCCTCCCCGTCCCGCCCCCGCCCCCGCGCCCGCCGCCTCACCCCGAGGGCATCGCCCTTCCCGACGACACCGGTCTGTGTCCGCTCTGTCGCAAAACAATTCGAAATCCCGCCGTGTTGACGTGTTCCGGGTACGTCTTCTGCTTCGCGTGCGTCCACGCGCACGTCGATCGATACGGGGACTGTCCCGTCTCTCGTCACCGCGCCTTCAACGGCGTCGACGACATTCGTCGCGTCTACGAGGGTAATTAGCCACCATCGCCCCACGAATCCATCCACAGTCACAACGAAACGTGTACTCTTTTTACGAAAGCGCTCGCTCTCATTATTTCATTCATCACAGGCTACAGCGTCCTCGCGCGTCTCCCTCGCCTCGCGGGAAAAGACGCGCGCGCGCGCGTTCCCTCGCGTTTCCTCACGCGGGTAAAACTACAGTACACATCCTCTCACGTCACGTCGCCGTCCATCACGTCATCACTTTTTCGATTTCGCCAAATCCCGGTAATACTCCTGCGTCGCCTGACGATGCTGCAAGTGATTCCACTTCCACGCGCCCCCTCCGAGTAAACCGAGCGCCAGTCCCGCGAACGCCTCCTTGTTGAAGTACACGTGGCGCGCTGCGTCGCGAGAGAAAAATCGCGCGCGGTCAGTCGATGCGGCGAGTGAATGCGAGCGCGCGTTGCCGTCACGCGCGTCTCGTCGATCGTGGTCGTCGCGCGTCGGGGAGACGAATTCATTCATGATCGTTTGGTTTTTAGGTTTGCCGATCGCGCGCGTTCGAGCGTCCGTGGACGCGCGTCGCGACGCGGGAACGTCGCGGTGGCGCGCGAATCGCGATGCGGGGACGTTGCGTCGCGCGCTCGCGCGCACCTATGCCGTGATACACCGTCTGCGCCATGTCGAACGCGTCGTCGAGTGCGGCGGGTGGGGAGGATGGGTGGGTGGTCGTGTGTGGGATGCATCGTATGGGTAAACAGTGTAGAATGTCTAATCGTACAGAAACGCGCGCGCGGCGACGCGACGACGCGTGGGGAGACGCGCGACTCGGGAGACGGTGACGCTCCGAGAACGTCACAACATGCGAAGTTTTTTCAGTTTCGCCCGTTCCTTGGCCGATTTCTTCGCCATCGTCTTCGGATTGGTGATGGCGGTCGGGACGCCGACGCCCGTGCGCGTTCTATTCTCCTCCTTGAGCGCCTTCTTCGCCTCCCTTCGCTCGCGTTCGGCGCGAATCTTCGCCCCTCGCGCCGCCTTGGCGTCAGCCTTGGCGCGTTGGAAACGTTTTTTCGCCGCCTTCTCCGCCATGCGCTCGTCCCAAGACTTGAACGACGGCGTCGCGCCGAGCGCCGACGCGCGAGACGCCGAAAGTTTCCAACTTCGTCCAGATTTTCGACCGGCGTTGGTTTCGTACGTCGTCCTGGGGGCTTTATACTCGCGATGAGCGTCACCGTCCGTCATGTCCTCGTCCTCGCGCGCGTCGTCGGCGGCGTCGTCGCGCGCGCGCTTTCCGTGCCGCATCGTCTTGGTGATGCCTCGATGGTCGACGCCCGACGTGAACGTCACCCGCGCGGGAACGTAGGCGTCGGCATCGGCGTCGTCGATGGACGCGTCGCGCGCGTTCGCCGCGTCGACGTCGACGACGACGCGTCGCGCGCGTCGCGCGCCCGCCATGATGTGCGGCGGCGGCGGCGAGATGGGCCGTGGATTTTATGTCTTTGTGTATTGGTTTTGATGGGGTTTCTAGATGTACACTATGCAACATGGAGACGCGTCCGTATCAGACGCGAGAACGCTAGCAGTCGACGTTGAACGCGACGGACACGCGCAGAGCGTCGTCCCTCGCGCGCTCGTCCTCCGTCGTCGACGCATCGATCCCTCTCGGCCGTGGGAACGCGCTCACGGCGTGAAGCGCGGCGCCGGAGAAGACGACGAGGTCGCCGACGCGCGGCGCGTGCGCGAAGTACGGCGTCGAGGACTCGGAGGCGACGCCGCGCGGCGGCGGCGACGCGCGCACGCCGAGACACCCGGCGTCGTCGGAAACACCGGGGGCGTTCGTGAGATCGGGCACGGCGAGGTAGAGCACGCCGCTCCATCGATCGGCGCTGTCGTGCGCGTGGAGTTTGTTGTAGTCGCCGGGCGCGTTGACGTTGAGCCAACCGTACACGTCGCTCGGCGCCACGTCCGCGCGCTGCGACGGCGCGCGGACGCGCGCGTAGGCCTCGAGCGCGATGTCCACGACCGTTCGCCAGGTGACTGGTTCTCGCGTCGACGCGTTGGCGTCGGCGTTCGCGTTCACGTCGTCGTCGGCGGCGGCGGTTCGCGTCGCGTCATCCACCGCCTCCTCCTCGTCCGAATCCGAATCCAACAGATCGGCGTAACTCTGATACCCCCCACGATTCGATCGCACGACGGAGACGTCCGATCCCGGCCCTGGGATCGCCGCGCCCAGCGCGCGCGTCTCGTCCTCTCGTCCCCGCCGAAACTTTCGCAGTCCCGCGGGCACGAGCGCGCGCGCGATCGCCTCTCGCGCGTCGTCGCGCAGACGAAACACGTGCACGATGTCCGCGACGTCCTCCGGGCGCGTCGTGGACGTCGTCGCCACCTCGTACGCGTCGTGCGTTTGGAAAAACATCGACCGGGACACCGGCGGCGGTTCGATGGCTGACGCGTCGACGTTCTCCCGGCGCGCGCCACGCGCGCGAGGGGCGGTGAAGGCGTCCACGCGCGCGAGCGTCGACGCGTCGCGCGCGTGCACGCCGTCGGCGGCGGCGAGGAGGGTGACGAGGTCCATCGTTCGCGCGCGCGCGCGCGGGAGTCGACGACTGCGGAGAGAAAGCGATTCGGGACGTTGGAGTGATTTTACCCTTGGAAACCTACTAAACCGCGGCCCTCGACGCTGGGGGTGTAAGCCTGACCGCTCTTGTTTTTGTTCTTCGTCACCTTGGACACGAGCTGACGAACGCGCTGTTGAGACGCGGTTTGCGTGCGCGCCTTGACTTCGCTGGGATCGATTTCGAGTCGGGGTTGTTTGACGTATTGCGTGCTCGAACGCTCGGGAACCATGGCGTGATGACGGTATCCTCGTTCACCGTATTTCGGTTCGTCGTCGCCGCCGTCGACGTTCCCGCCGACGTCGGTGGAGTGATCGACCGCGCTCGCCTTGCTCTTCTTCGGCCGCCGCCGCTCGTCGGCGTCTACGGTTTCTCGTCCGACGTGAATGTCGCCGTAGTGCGACGAGAGCTCGTACACCGGTCGAGACCACTTTTCAACGAGTTTCTTACACCTCGCTCGGTTCTTCGGCGTCTCTTCCTCGATCGTGGACAAGAATAGGATGTTTCTTCCCAAACCGGATCGCTTGAGCTCCTCCTTGCGCTCGTGCGAATCCGTCGACACCGGCAACTGCTGAATCAGCTCGATCAGGCTCGTGCGCACGGTGAGGTTGGGAAGGTTCCCATCCGGCAACAGATCCAACCACGCCCTGAGCACCGTCAACAGCCCGTGACGCAGAAACGCCTCGTGCAACTCCACCATGACGAGTTTCTTCTCCACCTCGGGTAAGAGCTTCAACTTCTTCACCGCGGGCTTCCCCGCCGCGTACGCCCGCGCGTCCTCCTCCACCGCGATCTCCATCTTGGACAAGAAATCCAACACCTCCATGCGCGCCATCTCTTCATCCTTTCTTCTTCGCTTCCCTTTCCCGCCCGGCGCGAAGAGTTTCTCCAGCTCGTCGTCGCTCTCCTCCGCCTCGCTCGCGTACCCGCGTTTCCCATCCTCATCGTCCGACATGTTCGCCCACTTATCCTCCTCCGCGACCCCGGCGTCATCGATGAACGCGTCGTCCTCCGCCGTTCGCGGCGCGACGTAATCCTCGTTCTGTATCGCGTCGAAATCCACCTCGCCGCGGCGGCTCGCCGAAGGTTTTCCACCCTTTGTCGACTTCTTCGCCGCCTCCCTCGCCTTGGCGCGCTTCGTCTTCGCCTTGAGACGCTCGATCTCTTCCGTCTCTTCGTCCTCGTCCTCGTCCTCGTCCCTCGCTCTCTCTCTCGCGCGCGCGTCGTCGTCCTCGTCCTCGTCGTCCGATCCGAAGAGCGATTGCATCATCGCGCGCTTCGTCGCGTCTCCGTCCGCGTTCGCGTCCACCGTCGGCGCATCGCTCGCCGCACGCACCGCCGGCGCGTTCGCGCGCGCGTCCTCGTCCGCGGCGTCGTCGGACGGCATGTCGCGCGTCGAAAAGTGGCGTCGATCGCTCCCTCTCGAGACGTCACGTCACGATGCGGCTCGCGGCGATTCGTCGCGCGAATCGAGCGTCGATCGCTCGGCGCGCGCGACGCGATCGCCGCGTCTCGTCGAGGACCGCGAACGAGCGAGCGCGCGCGATGCGCGCGGCGTGGACGCGCGAGATGGATGATTGGGCCAGGCCTGAAATCAGAAGATTCGAACGCTTGGACGCGGAGGCGCGCGTCGGACGAGGCGACGGCGCGCGCGAGCGCGCGGTCGTGTTCGTGGGATCGTCCATCTTTCGCGAGTGGCGAGAGATTCGCGATTTCGATCGGGATTGGGAGGAGACGTCGAGGAGATTGGCGGGCGGGCCGAGGTTCGTCAACAGAGCGTTCGGCGGCGCGACGACGTCCGACGTGCTGAGACACGCGTCGTCGTGCGTGAACTTTGAGACGAGAGACGTGCGAGCGGTGGTGTATTACTGTGGATCGAACGATATCAGCCTCGGGGTGGGGGCGAAGACGGTGTGCGAAAATTTCGTAGAATTCGCCGAACGGTGTGGCGCGCGAGCGAGAGAGGACGGGACGCGCGCGGGGGTGGTTTTCGTGGGTGTGATCGATTCGCCGCAGAAACGAATGTTTAAGATGAGTGATGCCGTGCGCGAGACGAACGCGCTGTGTCGAGCGTGGTGCGAGAAGACCCCGGGTTGCGCGTTCGTCGACGTGACCGAGGTGTTTGAGAACCGGGACGAGTTGTTTCGCGAAGACGCGACGCATTTGAAGCCCGAGGCGTACGATCCATTGGCGGCGGTGATCGCGCCCGTCGTGGAGAGAGTGTACGCCGAGGTGCTCGACGAGCGGGTGAAGGATGTGAGTTCGGAAAAGGCGGATGAAGATTTCTTGCTGCCGTCGATGCGTTCGCACGCGTGAGCGAGAGAGCGACCGAAGCATAGGAGTATAACGTAGCGTAGCGTATAGCGTTTGACATCAGTTACATTTCAAGGAGGAACACGAGAAGCCAAAAAGACGGCGCGTTCGTCCGTAGCATCTCGGAAGACTTGCCAGCGTAGTAGAGCGGCGCAGTCCTCGTTCATTGCGGCGGCGATGAGCGCGAGTCGATACGCGCTCTGCACGCGATTTTCCTTGAGTTCTCGAAGCGCTAACAATTGAACAAACAATCCCGATTTCTCACGGTCGTGCGCGCTCACCGCGGCTCCGCGCTGTAACGCCCGTCTGCTCGCCTTTACGTCTCCCAAGCTCTGCGCGAGCATTTGAGAATACGACAGCCACACCACGGGTTCGTCCACGTGCTCCGCGCACGCCTCCTCAAAACTGCGCACCATCCTCTCACCCTCGCGCTCGAACGCGCGCACGTCGCCCGCTTTTTTCAACGCGCGCGTTCGACGCGCGTGTCGGCACGCTTTTTGATAATGCGTCGAGTCGCGCACGCCCGCGCCACCGCGCCGGTCGTCGCGTCTCACCGCTCGATGCCGGCGCTCGCGAGCGCGCGGCGCCGTCGCGCGATGAGCGCTCTGACGCATCATCGCTCGATGCGCCGCGCGGGGGAACGCGCGCGCGTCGCCGTCCGGCGCGAGCGGACGCGCGGAAGACGCGAATTCGAATCGACGCGCGCGTGTCGGACACGCGCGCGGCCTTTTGAATTCAATACTACTGATAGGAATGCGTAAATTACAATATGATCAATGTGCCCGAATAGTACAAATATCTTTATATTTGTCGCATATCTTTATCCTTTTTTAGTGTCGAAATTTTTCGCGTTATGGGTCATATATG
>CEUV01000482.1_pt1 | contig 29769 bp, 19 predicted proteins | sample 356401 | NCBI WGS metagenome assembly CEUV01 (sample SAMEA2622710, study PRJEB7988) | marine metagenome | isolation source: saline water (ENVO:00002010), including
CGCGACATGTACAGATTAATACAGCTTTTACAACAATTTTACGCCTCCTCCTCCTCCTCCTCGCTCGTCCCCAAACTCCCCCTCGCGTGCGCTCTCAACAAATCCATCCGATTCTCCTCCAAAGACTTCATAGTCTCTCGTCGCATTTCGTCCCAATCGAACGATTCCTCCCCGTACACCCGTCGAACCTCGATGATTCTCGCCGCCGCGAGTCGCACGTCGCCGTCGTCGCCGCGCATGAGCCCCTCGATGAACGCGCTCCCGTCCCCGACCATCGGCGCGCGCTCGAGTTCCCGCACGAGCGACGCGGTGAGCGACGACTGATTGACGTCCTCCGAACACTCGTTCCCGGCGCCGTCGCTCTGCGCCATGATGACGCGCACGGCGGCCAGCGTGTGCAAGCGAGCCACCATCTCCGCCGCCTTCTTCGCGGGATCGTACCCGCACGCGCGGGCCCAGGACGAGGACGAGGACGAGGACGCGCGCGTTGTCGTCCTCGTCGAGCGTCTCTCTCGCGCGAGCGTCGGCGCGGGGCGGGAGACGCGCATCATCATCATCATCGGCACAGCGCGGCGCGCTCTGCGGGACGCGCTCGATGTCGACGACGACGCTCGTTCCGCGCGCGTATCGTCACGCGCGCGTCGAAAAGACGAAGAACGCGTCTCGTCGCGTCCATCGCGCGCGATGCGGACGTCATCGAGCGATCCTCGAGGACGCGAGCGCGATGGGCGCGTCGAGAGAAGATGACGCGCTCGCGAGACGCATGGGGAAGATTTCGGAGAAATCCGTCAACGTCGTCGTCGTCGAGCGTCCCGAGGCGCGAGAGGCGTTGGCGCGAACGTGTTTACGCGCCATGCTTCGGGAGCGCGGGGCGTTCGATCGCGTGGCGACGTTCGAGGATGGGACGTGCGCGCGCGTCGAGCGGGACGACGCGAGGGACGCGTTCTCCCTGCGCGAGACGTTGCTCGAGCGCGGAGGGGACGCGGTGGAGGAAGAGGAGGCGGCGGTGGAAGCGCTGAGTGAAGACATCGCGTGCGTCGTGCGAGCGTTCGCGTCCGTCGTGCCGAGGCGCGAGGGAGAGGGGGTCAAGGCGACGCTGAGTTTGCTCAGGAGCACGTTGTGCTCGCGTTTGCACGTGGACGTCACCAGCGCGAGGTTGATGGTGACGTATTGCGGCGCGTCGACGGAGATTTGCGATGAAACCACGAGCGCGGTGATCGCGGCGGCGAACGCAGGGGGTGGGAATGTCTTCAGTGACGCGTTGAAGGGGGCGGCGGAGCGTCTGGCCCCGCCGAGAGAGTGCGGCGAGTGCGCGGTGGCGCTCTTAAAGGGCGAACGGTGGCGATACGACGATGGCACGACGAGTAGAGGACGAGCGATCGTTCATCGTTCGCCCGCGATCGATGAGCGCGCGACCGAACCCGACGATCGATGGCGTTTGACGCTGAAACTGGATGTGGAGCGCTTCGGGGAAGAGTAACCGCGCGACGAGCGGTTCGCGTTCGCGTCGACCGCTTTTGATAGCTCTAGAACTACGATAGCTACGTTGTACAAATACTATACCTATGATGTCTATTAGTTTGTTTTCGGAACGCGCCGGAATCGATCATCGCGTCTTCGGAAACACGGGCGCGGTGTACCGCAACGCTGCCGATCGAAACACGTCGATGTGCGCGTCCAGACTCGGACCGATCGGTCGCGAATACCCGCCTCCCATGGTGATGACGAGCGGCACGTCGCGTTCGATGCACATCGAGTACACCGCGTTGTTTCGACGAAGCATCCCCTGACGAGTCATCGCCAATCTTCCGAACGAATCCTCTCGAAGCGCGTCGACTCCAGCTTGGAAAAACACCAACCCGGGATCGTATTCGTCAAACAGACGAGGTAACCACTCGTCGAGGAGACGCAAATACATCTCATCGTCCGCGTCGTCCGGTAACTCGACGTCGTGCGTCGACTTTTCCCGAGTCTTGATTGGATAATTCTTCTCCCCGTGCATGCTAAACGTCACCACCTGGTCGTCGTCTTCGAAAATCTTCGCGCTCCCGTTACCTTGGTGCACGTCGACGTCGATGATGACGATGGACTTTTCGATCCGAAATTCCTCTCGCACGACATTGATCGCGACCGCGATGTCGTTGAAGACGCAGAACCCTTCGCCTCGGTCTCGATAGGCGTGGTGCGTTCCGCCTGAAAAGCGCCCCGTCAGTCGTTCGTTCGAGGTACGTCTCGCTCGCGTCGTCGCACGCACCCGCAATCTGACACACCGCTCTCGGTCGGCCTCGAGGCATGTTTAAGACGTCTCTTGCGCACGCCAACGTCCCGCCGGTGCTCGCCAGCGACCGCTCGGAGTGTTGTTCGCCCATCGGGAAACCAATCTTTCTGATTTCATCGCTCGACAACGTGTTCGTCAACACCCGTCGCACGTATTCGGGACAGTGTGTCGTGTGTATCTCCTCTAGCGTCGCCTTGGGCGATGGTTTCAGGTCGATTTTCCCTCTGAGCGAGGCGTCCTCGCTCAACGCGCGTCGAGTCTCCGCGTACTTGTCCATGGGGAACCTGTGTCCGTCCGGGAGTATCACGCGCGCCCAGTCCGCGTAGTACACAGTGAGCGGCGGCGGCGGTGTCGCGCGCGTCGTCACCGAACGCGTCGCGGTAGCGGCGACCGCGCGGTGCAACCTCGCCAGAGTCGGGGCGGAGGCGGGACGCATGGCGGGACGCATCAGAGGGGCGCGTCCCGAAGTGACGTCGCACGCTCACTTCGCACGCTCACTCGGACGCATCGGAGGGGTGCGCGCCGGCCAAGAGCGTAGGAACACGTTCAAGGGAATATTTGGCGGCGTACCGTCGGCGAACGGCGTCGACGGCGTCGATGGCGTCCGGCGTGTCGCGACCGAGAAGGACGACGGCGCCGCCGCAACCGCCGCCGCTGATTTTCGCGCCGAATAACAGACGACGGTCGGGATCGACCTCGCGAACGAGATCGACCAGCGCGTCCGTGGCGTCGGCACCGAGCCCGACGGAGGTGTAACTGTCGTGAGAGGCGAACATCAAGTCACCGAGTCGTCGACCGAGACTGAGGACGGTTTCGTCGTCGGCGGGCGACGTCTTTGGCCACGATCGAAGCAGGTGGAGGAATTCCTGCACGCGCGCGTGTTCGTGCAGCGCGTGGTGCACGGGCGCGCGCAACGCGTACGTGCGCTCGGGATCGACGCTCGTGTTCGGTTCGTCGTCGTGACGGATGAATCGCGCGAGGAAGGACGCACCGGACAACTCCTCCTCCACGAGCTGCGACCACCCGATGGGCACGCCCGCGCTGCCGTGATCCCACGCATGCGCGGAGAGGAAACCACACAGACTAACCTCTCCGGGTACCAACGTCCGGTAATATCGCGCGTTTAACTCGTTGACGAGAACTTTTTTCCCCATAAACGTGCCGCATCGAACGCGCGAATAATCCGACTCCCCGCCTGCGTTGGCGTGTCGCACGCCCGAATCGATCGCCCACACTCGCAACTCCTTCGGCAAGTCGACGAACGAATATTCCTCTTCCTCGCGCTCGGGCGTGCTCATCTTTGCGAAATCACAATCGATGGCGACGAACCGTCCCGGCGGCTGTTCCGTCGAGTGAAAGCACGCGTACTGATCCATAAACCCGCACGGCGCGCCCACGACGTCATTCTCCGCCGCCTGACAATACAAAGGAATCATCGCCACGTGCGCTCGAAACCGTTTCATCGCCGCCGTCGAAATCAATCCCGCGCGCATCAAATAATCACTCGTCGCCCTCGCGACGGCGATTTCAACCGCCGCCGACGACGCCGTCCCCTTCCCCCGCGGCACGTTCGATTCAATCTCGATCGTCCAATCCCGCGCGCGCGCCGTTCGTCGCACCCATCGACGCACCTCCACCATAGATCCGTCCTCATCCGCCTCCAACGCGCGAAAGAATTCCGTCATCGCGCCGACGACGTACGCCGCCCACCGTTCGCTCGCGCGTCGCCCGGCGAAATACATCCTCGTCTTCTCCGGCGCGAACGTCACCGCGTCGATCGCCTCTCGCGCGAGGACGTCGACGTGAACGGTCTCGATCGTCTTCGCCGCTCCACCGTCCTCATCCTCGTCTCTCATCGTCGACGCGATTCGAATCGTTCCTCCTCGCTCGACCTCCGCCGTCTCGTCAAATCTCACCGATGCGCGCGTCTCTCGTCGCGTGCCAAGCTGACAGACGACCGCGCCCGAGTAATCCGCGATCCCACCCATCACGTCTAATCGTCCGCTCGCGAATCCGCGTCCGAGAGCGCGTCCATCGTCCGTCGCGCGCGCTCGACCGTCGTCCACGTCGGTGTCGTGGTGATGTCGTTCGCACTCTCTCGCGAGTTTTTTCGCAAACATCGCGCGCGTTCGCGCGTCTCGACGCGTGCGCGCGTCGCCCGAGTATTTCTTCTTTCCCATGACGCGGGATTCGGCGTCGCGCGTCGTTCGCGCGACGAGGTGTGAGGGATTAATCGTCGACATTCTCTCTCTCTCGCGCGCCATCCGTCTCGTCGATCGATCGTCATTATCCACCTCTCGACGCCGACGCGAGCGCGCGTCGACGCGCGAGACGCGCGAGAAATGTCGACAAAAATCCACTCGTCCGTCACGGCGCGCGTGCGCGCGTCGAGCCGCGCGAGACGGCGAGATTCGCGCGCGATGCGCGTCTCGACGCCCGCATCCATCGTCCCGCGTCGTCGCGACGTCTCGCGCGCGTCCGCGTCGCGCTCGGACGACGCGCGCGAGACCGCGGACGAAAAGGGACCGTCGTCCACGCTCTCGCGCCGCGACGTCGTTCGCGCGTCCGCGGCGGCGTTGACGCTCGCGAGCGCGTCCCCGGCTCGGGCGGCGGCGACGGCGGCGCGCGCGCTGCAGGAGTCCTACTTCGCCGCCACGTCCAAGGCGATCGCCCCCGAGCGATGGTACCCGTACTGGTGGGCGCTACCGCTGGCGCCGTACGGGAGCAAGACCACGGCGTTCGCGGAGGCGGTGCCGGGAGAGGTGTGGATGTTTGACCAGTTGCAAGGTTTGTTGGACGTGCTCGTCAACGTGCGCATGACGGTGGCGCGATTGGAGAGCGGTGGATTGTGGGTGCATAACCCGGTCGCGCCGACGAAGGAGTGCGTGAAGATGATGCGAGAGTTGGAGGCGAAGCATGGACCGGTGAAACACATCGTCGTCGGGAGCGCGGCGATCGAACATAAGATTTATAGCGGTCCGTTTAGTAAGGCGTTTCCAAACGCCGACGTGTGGTTGCCGCCGAAGAATTGGACGTTTCCGGTGGATGTGCCGTTGGAGACGTACGTGCCGTTTTACCCGAATGGATCGCCGAAGACGTTACCCATGCAATCGCTCGACGGCGAGCGAAACGTGCCGTGGGCGGATGAGATTGAACACGCCGTGTTACACGTGGGCGGATCGTCGCTGCGCGGTTTCACCGATCCGTGGTTCGTGGACACGGCGTTTTTCCTCAAGCGCACCAAGACGGTCGTGCTCACCGACGTGATGGAAAAAGTGAGTCAACAGGCGCCGCCGGTGTGTCAGGTGAACCCGCAACCGCTCCTCGTGCGCGCGATGGACAAACCCGGCGAGACGCCGGCGAACACGGCGCAAGCGCGAAGCGACGGTTGGGGCAAAACCGTCCTCTTCGGTCTCCTCTTCAACCCGGCGGCGGTCAAATTCAACTTCAGCGGTGACATAGCCAACGATTTACTCGACGGTTTCGTCTGGGATCCGAGCTGGAGGGACGATTTCGACGCCCTCGTCGCCCGTCCCATGTTTGTCCCTCCGATTTTGGCAATCCTGGCCTTTTCTCGCCGTCGCGACGACGTCAAGCGATGGTCCAACGTCGTCACCTCCTGGGATTTCACCTCCATCATCCCCTCCCACCTCGACGGCCCGTTCGACGCCACCCCCGCCGAATTCACCGCCGCGATGGATTTCGCCCTCACCGCGTCGCCGACGGAGCAATTCGGCGCCAACGCGCAGAGTTTAATCGACGTCGATAAACTCTCCATCGATCTTCACAGTCTCGAGACTCCGCGCCCGCTGAGCGAAGATCTCATCACCAAGGTGGTCGAGGACGTCCCCGAGGACGTCATCGAGTGATTCTTGTAATGGAACGCGCGCATTCTTTTCTTTTCCCTCTCGCGGCGGCGCCTCCGCGGATAAGACGCGACACGACCACTGATTCGATGACGCGCGTCACATCGCGTCTCTCGCGCGCGTCCACGCGTCTCGCGCGCCCATCGATAGGTGAAACATGTACACGCGCGTGTGCCTCGCCCCCGTCGTCGTCTCGACGTCGTCGACGTCGAAAACGTCGACTCCGTGTCGTCTTCGCGATCATCGGGGTCATCGTCCCGTCGTCGCGATCGGTGCCTCCGCGCGTCGCTTGAGCGCGCTGACGGTGACGCGCGCCGCGCCGAGCGGTCAAGGCGTCGACGCCCGACGATTCTTTTCCCCGTCCAAGATTAATCTCTTTCTTCGCATCACGGCGAGGCGACCGGATGGTTTTCACGACTTGGCGTCGCTGTTTCACGTCGTCGATTTGGGAGACGACATGTCGTTCGCGAAATCGTCGAGCGAGACCAAGGACACGCTCATCTGTAACGATCCGACGATTCCGACGGATGAATCCAACCTGGTGATCAAGGCGTTGAACCTGTTTCGAGCGAAGACTGGGATTGAACAGTACTTTTGGATCGAGTTGGATAAAAAAGTGCCGCACGGCGCGGGATTGGGAGGCGGGAGTGGGAACGCGGCGACGACGCTGTTCGCGGCAAACGAACTGTGTGGACGACCGGCGACGGAGGCGGATTTGTTGGAGTGGAGCGGGGAGATTGGAAGCGATATTTCGGTGTTTTTCTCAAACGGCGCGGCGTATTGTACGGGGCGAGGGGAAATCGTAGAAAACGTCGAGCCGCCGCTGGATTTGGGGACGGAGATGTTGCTCGTGAAACCGCCGATGGGATGTTCGACGCCGGCCATCTTTAAGGCGCTCGATCTCGACGGACGGTCAACGGCGGATCCGCTCGCGTTGTTGAAGGCGATCGGGGACGACGGGTGCTCGGAGGCGGTGTGCATCAACGACCTCGAAGCGCCGGCGTTCACGGTGTTACCGGAACTCGCCGAGCTCAAGGAATCGCTGAAACAGGCGACGGCAGATAAGAACACGATCGTGTTCATGTCTGGAAGCGGAAGTACGATCGTCATCGTCGGTGACGATGACGTTCCGGCGTTCGTCGCCGAAGACGAGACGTTGTTCAAGGCGTCGACGAGACTCATCACGAGAAAGCCGGGCGAGTGGTACGTCCCGACGCTCGATCGTCGATGAAAACACGTCGAAAAAGTCGAGAACCACGAGCATTTCTTTGCGCGAGCATGAATTTTCATTAATAGCATAAATAACCTCTAGCGAAGTCGCGCGCCGCCGCCGCCGAAATACTCACAGCCCGAATCCAGACCTCACCGACGGCGTGTCCGCCTCAAACTGCCTGAACGACTTGACCATGGCGTCAAACTTCCCCTCGTTCCTTTGATACGACTCCGTCGGCGATTGCATGCGCAATTCATACAACTTTCCATTCTCCGTCCCCAACGCGCTTCGCAGCGTTCGATCCCACTCCAGCGTCTGCGGTCGATCCTCCGCCGTCAATCCGTACTGATTCCTCGCACTATAGCTCGAGATTCGCATCTCTAAATCATACACCACCTTCCCATCGACGTCCACGCGCTTCTCCGCGCGAACAATCTGCGATTCTCTTCGCACGCCCAATCGCGTCGACATGAGCTCGCTCAGGTATTGCTCGAGCACGCGCTTCCCCGCGTCCTCCGGCCCGCCCAAATCCTCCACCGACGCGTACGTCGAGCTCGACGGCGACGACACGCTCACGAAACAGTTCGTCTCCACCTCGCCCGGATCTCGAAAGAACACATCGTTCCCGCTTCCCTTGACCTCTATCCACTCCTCGGGACGATCGAACGCGTACCCATCGATGGGGTCGTTATACCGCGTGAATCCTCGCGGTGGACGCGTGAACGCGCGCGCGGGCGTCGGTAACGCGCACGCCGACGCGGACGCGACGAGCGCGGCGAGCGCGGCGCGACGAGGAAGACTCGGAAGCGCGACGCCCATCGTCTCGCGGTCTCGGTCCCGGAGCGTCATCGTCACCGGTTCGCGCGACGACGCGCGCGCGCGCGCGACGGTGACGGCTCGACGCGACGCCGTTTGTTCGTTCGCGTCGACGCGCATCCGCGCGCGCGGCGCTCTCGGCGCTCTCGTCGTCATCATCGCGCGCGAGGCACACTGGCGCGCCATTCGAGCGCGATCGCGCCCATCGTTCTCACTCTCGCGCATCGCCTCGAATCGCGCGCGCGCGATGACGACGAGGGGAAACACCTCGTCCTCGGCCACCGCGCTCTTCGCCTGGGGGCAGGGAGAGGACGGACAGCTCGGATTCGACGACGCGCGCGTGAACGATTTGGATTATTCGGTCGACGCCCCTCGACGGGTGGACGTCGCGGACGTCGCCGCGATCGCGTCCGGGAGCAGAAACTCGTTCGCGGTGACGTCTTCGGGGGAGACGTACGCGTGGGGGTGGAATTCACACCGCGCGACGTCGTTGACGGTGGAGGAGTGCGACGAGCTCTTCGTGCCGACGCCGAGACGCGCGAAGACGACGAGCGCGACGCGGGCGACGACGATTTCGGCGGGTGGATGGCACGGGGTGTGCGCGAGCGATGAGGGGGTGTATGGATGGGGAGGGAACGAGTACCATCAGGCGGGATCGAACGCGTCGGATGGGACGGGCGCCGGCGGGGACGAGGGCGACGCGCCGGATCGAGACTGGGCGCCGGCGAGACACATCGTGTCGCCGATGCGACGGGTGGCACTTCCGGAGGGGGCGAAGAGGGTGATTCAGGTATCGTGCGGGGGGATGGCGTCGTTCGCGCTGAGCGAGGATGGACGGGTGTGGGAGTGGGGCCAACCGTTGGAGGAGGAGGAGCCTCGCGCGACGCCGCAGCTCGTTCGCGGGTGCGAGCGAAGAGTCGTCGCGGAGATCGCGGCGGGGAGTTTTCATCTCTTGTTGCGCACGGAAAATGGTGAGGTGCTGTCGTACGGGAACGGGATGTACGGCCAGCTCGGCACGGGCGCGACCGCGGCGTCGGACGTCCCGCGCGTGGTGGAGACGTTCGGTAGAGTCGGCGTGGCGAAAATCGCCGCCGGCGGTTGGCACTCCGCCGCCGTCACCGCGGGCGGTGAGATCTACACCTGGGGACGCGGTGAATACGGTAGACTCGGTCACGGCGACGATTGTCGAGACAAGGTGGTCCCCGAACGCGTCGAGCTCGATCTCGGCGACGAGGCGCTCAACTTCATCGTCGACGTCTCTCTCGGCGGTTCGCACTCGTGTGCGCTCACTCGCGACGGCCGCGTTCTCTCGTGGGGTCGCGCCACGTACGGACGTCTCGGTCGCGTCGTCGATCCCGACGCGTCGTCTTGCGGCGTCCCCGGCGTCGTCGTCTTCCCGCCGCTTCCCGACGGCGGACGATGGCGCGTCTTCGCGTTGGCGTGCGGCGGTCGACACACCCTCGCCGCCGCGAACCAAGGGTGACGACCGAACGACCGGGACGACCGAACGACCGGGACGACCGACCGACCGGGATGAGCGACCGACCGAACGGCATCGCGTTCCCGCGTTCTTCTTTCGCAATCTAATTTTAGTGTCACACTAGTCTCACTGTTTACCCATACACCCATCTATCGTACACTTTTCGCCCCAAGGGACGTCTCGACGTCACACATCGTTCTCGACATGTCCGCGCCCGCGCCCGCGCCCGTGCGCGCGCACCGCGGCGCCGACGACGAGATCGACGCCTCTCGCGTCGTCCTCGACGCGAACGCGACCGCGCAGACGCCGACGCGCGCGCCGACGTCGACGGGCCCGCGCGGCGGCTCGAAAGATGTCCCGAGTGGGAACGCCGGTGCCTCGCGCGACTCGCGCGAGGGCGCGCGCGGTGGATTGGCGAATCGCGTGAACGATTTCTTCGGCGTCAAGTTTCAGGCGCTCGGACGCGCGAGCGCGACGACGCCGTACCGAGTCTTGGCGGGCGCGTTCGCGGCGTGCGTGCTCTTCGCCGTCGGGTTGGGGGCGCCGGGATTGACGAATGAAAAGCGCGGTGATAAGCTGTGGGTGCCCACGGGAACGCCGGCGCAGGGTGATAAGACGTACGTGGACGCGATGTTCGGATCGGAGACGCGCGTGGCGCAGGTGATTTTAACTTCGCAGACGGCGGGGGCCAACGTGTTGACGCCGAGCGGTTTGGCGGCGTTGGAGAGCATCGCGCAGCGCGTGCGCTCGACGACGATCGATTGGGAAGGATCGACGTATTCGTATACCGATCACTGTTTCCGCGCGGGGCCGAATTGTTACGAAAAGAGCGCGCTGAATGCGTTTTCAAACGCCGCGGGGTACGCGACGCAATCGAGCATCGACGCGACGCTCAGCGTGGATCCCATCATCAATCCCACGGATGGAACCACCGTTCGATTGATTCGTTCGATCGGTGGCGTGACATACGATGGATCGGCGCCGCGCGCGACCGCCATCTCTTTGACGTTTCTGTTTAAGAATGACGAAGTGCTCTCCAAGGGTGAATACGTCAACCCCAAGGGCGACGCGTTCGACAGCAAATTGCTCACGATTTTCGCGGACGCGCCGAGTGGATACAAGACGTCGTACTTCACCGACCGTTCGTTCTCTGATGAGTTCGGGAGCACGGTGAACAGGGATATCACCAAGCTTCAGATTGCGTTGATCGCCATTCTCATCTATGCCACGATGACGCTGAGCAAATGGTCTGAGGGTTGCAACGGCGCTCGCGTCGGTGTCACCATGTGCGGCATCGTCTCCATCGGCATGGCGGTCGCCTCCGCGTACGGCTTGGGCGCGTACTTTGGCATCTTTTATTCGCCTTTGATGAACGTGTTACCGTTTTTGCTCCTCGGCATTGGCGTCGACGACATGTTTGTCATCGTCAACGCCTACGACAACGCCGCGTACGAGCCCGATCCCAACGAGCGCATGGCTCGCGCCCTGCGCGTCGCCGGCATGAGTATCACCGTCACCTCTTTCACCGACATCATCGCCTTCTTGATCGGCTCGTCCACATCTCTTCCGGCGTTGAAAAACTTTTGCTTTTACGCGGCGTTTGGCATCTTTTTCGATTACCTCTACCAAATCACCTTCTTCACCGCGTGTTTGGCGTTGGACGAAAAGCGCAAGTCTCGAAACAAGGCGGATTGTTTCTTCTGCCTCGATTGCCCGCCGGCCGCGTGCTGCGCGTGCTGCAAGCCGGAGAAGATGAAGAAGTCACCGCTTCAGAAATTCTTGGGCCAAGGTCTCGGCGTCACGCTCGGCAACTTTTCGACCAAGATTGCCGTCCTCGCCACCTTCTGCGCCATCACCGCCGCGGGCATCGCCGGCGCGACGAAGATCGAAGTCGACGCCGACGTGGGCGATTTCATCCCCGACGGTTCGTACCTGAAGACGTACATTTCGGAGACCAAAGACTTGTTCACCACGTACGGCGACGACGTGCAACTCTACGCCAAGGGTACGCTCGATTTACCTCAAGACGACTCGGTCCTCCTCGCGGCGACGGCGGCGTTCAAGAATAACCAGTACATCATCGACGCGTCCGTTCGATCGTGGATTGACGACTTCAAGTCGGCCAATCCAAACGTCAACTCTGGCAATTACATCTCCTCGCTCAAGACGTGGCTCTCGAGCGGCGTCGGGGCGCAATACCAGAGCGACGTCGTCTTCGACAACGACACCGCGCCGACCGCCATTCTCGCCTCGCGCGTGCACGGCAATCACCCAAAGACGGATAAATCCAGAGTTTCGGTGCGCGGGATGGATTCAGTGCGCTCGGATATCTCCGCCGTGAGCGGCAACGACGGACAAATTTTTGCCTACGGCGCGCAGTGGCTCAACTACGAGCAATACAAGTCCATCTCCGCCGAGGCGTTTCGAAACATCTCCATCACTCTCGCCGCGTGTTTCGTCATCATCGCCATCCTCGTCGTGGAGTGGAAGACGGTCGTGAGCGTGTCGTTGTCCCTGTGCCTGACCTTTACCAACATCGTCGGCTACATGCACTTTTGGGGTCTCACCATCGATTCCGTCACCGTCATCATGCTCGTCATCGCCCTCGGTCTCGCCGTGGATTACTCGGCGCACATCGGTCGCGCCTACCTCGAGAAACGAGGCTCACCGAACGAGCGCATCGTCTCCACGCTCGAGGACATGGGCGTCGCCGTCTGGAACGGCGCCATGAGCACCTTTATGGCGGTGTTGATTCTCGGCTCGTCGGATTCGTACGTCTTCCAAACCTTCTTCAAGCAGCTCTTCCTGTGCATCGTCCTCGGCCTGTCCCACGGTATGATCTTCTTACCCACCGTGTTATCGCTCGTCAAGCCCGAGCCGTACGACGAGGCCAGATGATCTTCGTACCCGCCGCGTCATCGCTCGTCGAGCCCGAGCCGTACGCCGCCGACGGACGATACGTCGGTCGACGAGACGACGCCGTCGCCGCCGCCCGAGCGCCGCGTGCATCCCTATGTATTCATTCATTCATATTTCTATGCATCATCCACGCGTCCGTTCTCTCCGCGCGCGACGCCGTCGCGTCCCGCGTCTCGTCTTTCGCGCTCGCGAACGAAAGATGCCAAAGATGCCACAGATGCCGACGTCACACGCCCACGCGCGAGACCACGCGGGCGAGAACGCGCGCGCTCGATCCCCGGTCATCCCCACCGTGCGTTCTCCCGCGTCATCGTCCCTCGAATCGCGCATGCGCGCCACCGCGCGTCCGGTCACCGCGCGCCTCATCGTCGGGCTCGGTGACCCCGTGATGGACGTTCTCTGTCGCGTCACGCGCGCGAACGCGCTCGATATCCTCCGCGACGTCGACGACGGGTCTGACGGCGACGTCGAGATCGGTGGGTGCGCGGGGGTGACGACCGCGGGAGATCTCGACGCGATCGTGTCCCGGGTGGCGGCGGGGACGCGCGCGACGACGCCGGGCGGGAGCGCGGCCAACGTGCTGAAAGGATTGGCGGGCATCTCGAGAGCGGGGAGAGGTGAGGATGAAGAGGATGAAGAATCGTTAGTCTTGACGTTCGTGGGGACGATCGAGGACGAGGATGCGGTGGGAGAGGCGTACGAGGAGGCGTTATCGCGCGCGGGCGTGCGCTCGGCGTTGGCGCGGCGGCGGAGAGCGACGCCGCCGCTTGGAAGCGCGAGGTGCGTGTGTTTGGTGGATGAACACGGACAGCGCACGATGCGAACGTATCTCGGCGCGGCGGCGAAGACGACGGTGGATGATTTACCGATGGGGACGTTGGAGCGGGCCGACGCGTTGCACGCGGAGGGATACGCGTTGTATAAACCCGAGGTTTTACGCGCGGCGTGCGTCGCGGCGAAGAGAAACGGGGCGCTGGTGAGTTTGGATTTAGCGTCGTTTGAGGTGGTGCGGAATCGACGCGAGGCGTTGGAGGAGATTTTACGCTCGGGGATGATTGATTTGGTGTTTTGTAACGAGGACGAGGCGCGGGAACTCGCGCGCGGGACGTCGAGCGAGGCGCGCCCGCCGACGAACGGACGCGCGGCGGAGCGTCCGAGCGAAGAGGTCGAGACGGAGGCGCTGAAACATCTCTTGCGCTTCGTCCGGGTGGCGACGTGTTCGCGAGGGAAGAGAGGGTGCGTGTCGATGAACGCCGCGGGCGAACGCGCCGAATCGCGCGCCGAGGGCGTGACGGCGATCGACACAACGGGCGCGGGCGACACGTTCACGAGCGGGTTTTTACACGCCTACCTTGCGGGTGGATCTCTACGTCAGTGCGGCGACGCAGGGTGCGCCGCGGGGGCGGAGATCGTGCAGGTGCGCGGCGCGGAGATGGACGAGACGCGATGGCGCCGCGTCGCCGAAAAAATCGAGCGCATCTTACGACGCGACGCGTGACGTCGCCGCCGCCGCCGCCACGGGACGGGACACGGTACATAGAATTGATTTGTTACACACTACAGTACAGCGATGAGATACGATCACCGACCGCTCTCCCGTTTGCGTCGTCGCCACGTCGCCTGATAACACGACGAGCACGCATCCTTCTCGTCCATCTTGCGCCATCTGCTCGACTCTTTCTCCGTCTCGCAAAACGCGCAGAATTTCATCGCATACTTTGGCGTCTCGGTCGTCGTCTCCTCGCCGTTCTCACCCGCGTTCACCGCCGCCGCCTCGGCTCGTCGAAAGCACGCTTCGCACGCCCACTTCGTCTTTCCCGCCGCCTCCTCCCCATTCTCCCGCGGTAATCTTCGCCACGCGCGCGCGCGCGTCCCCTCCTTCTCCATCGCTCTCCCCTCCCCACACACATCGCACCTTCGATCGTCTCTCGCCTTTCGCTCGCGATACTTCGCCCTCTGATAACACTTGGCGCACACGCGCGCGTCTTCGCCATCCGCGCCTCGCGCCCCGCCGGGATCGCGCAGTAACCACATGGTCGTCGTCTCTTCGCATCTCGGACACGCGCGTTCGATCCCAGACTCGCGTCGTCGCCTTCGTTTCTCTCCGTCGTAACACGAGCCGCAGAGCCACCCGTCTTTCGACTTGGCGCGCACCCAATCGCCTCGAGAGGTTGCGGACCCACACTGAATGCACCGGCCGCCATCCGCCCGGCGTTCGATCGCGTTCATCGCGCGAACGTGACGCTGGAAACACGCCTTGCACACCGATCCGCCGTCTAAACGTCTCCATCGAGACGTCGTCGCGGTGCCGCACCGATCGCACGTTCGCACGACGCGCGAGGGCGCGGACGCGGGCGCGCCGCGGGTGGGCGCGGCGTTCGGCGCGATCGTCGATTCCGTCGTCTCGCGCGCGCGCGCGTCCACGGTGACGTCACCGCGAGAGGTGAGCATGTCGAGGAATTTTGATGGCGTCTTTTCGGGGCGACGCATGGCGCGAGACGCGCGTCGCGCGCGAGACGCGCGCGCGCGAGTGACGACGGCGACCGCGCGCATCGCGCGCGTGGATTGCCGATCGATCGACGCGAATGATCGACGCGGTCGACGCGGAGACGCGTCTCGCGCGCGTACGATCGGCGCGATCGACGCGAGAAAAAGTCTCGCGTCGATTCCTCGGCGCGTCTTGGTCGACGACGCGTCGAGGCGCGCGGTAGACGACGAAGGAACATCGACATGCGTCTAACGAGAACGCGTCGGCGCTCGCGCGCGCTCGCGCTCGCGCTCGTTCTCCTCGCGACGCGTCCGTGCGCGCGCGCGAACGGTGGGTCGAAATCGATAGGTTCGAACGGGGACGTCGAGGACGCGCGCGCGGCGTCGCGAGACGACGCATCGACGGATGATTCCGATTCCACCGATGGCGTCGAATTCAGAGTCTCCGGGACGACGACGCCGACGCCGACGTCTCGATGGGAACCGAGAGTGGACTCGACGCCGCCGAGACGGGGTGACGATTCCGACGACGATGAATCCGTGAATGCGACGAACGAACGACGGCGGTACTTGAACGATTTATTGGCTGAGGAATCGGTGGATGATCGAAGACGCGCGCGCGCGGCGAGCGCGTCTCGAAGCTCGTCGGCGAGACGACGGCGAGACGCGTACGCGTGGGTCACCGCGTACGTCGAGGGTGACGCCGGGCACGACGCCAGAGGGTGGGATGACGGTGAGGCGTGGTACGCGCTCGGGTACGCGCGTCGGTACGGGTTGATAGAGGGTGTGGGGATGGATGAACGGGGCGCGAGGACGTGTCTCGAACGCGCGGCGGCGTTGGGCGACGCCGACGCGCACGAGGAGTTGGGATTCACGTACGCGAGCGGGTGGGACGGCACGCCGAGAGACGCGGCGAAGAGTATTCTACACTATTACTTCGCCGCGAACGGTGGGAGCGTGACGGCGATGATGGCGTTGGCGTACAGACATAAACACGGAAACGACACGCCCGAGTCGTGCGAGAGCGCGGCGCTCTATTATCACGAGGCGGCCAAGCTCGTCGTCGACGATGCGGCCACGCGCACGCCCGGGGTGTTGCCGTTTCAAATTGAAAAACATCGTCTGAGCGCGGAGATGAGCGGGAGTAATCTCGCGGCGAAGCGAGAGCGGGATTTAGTGCAGTATTATCGATACAGCGCCGACATGGGCAACGTGGACGCGCAGGTCACCATGGGTCGTCTGTACTCGCTCGGCGCGCGAGGATTGCGAAAGGACGTGGACGCGGCGAGAAAATATCTCACCGACGCCGCGAACGCGGGCGACGCGACGGCGATGGCGAATTTAGGAAACATGTACGCCAACGGATTTGGCGTCGAGACGAATAACGCGACGGCGTTTGAGTGGTTTGAAAAATCGGCGAAACAAGGCAACGCCATGGGTCGGTACGGGTTGGGATACATGATCCTCGCGGGTCAGGGGGTGCCGAGAAACGAACAACTCGCGGTCAAGTATCTCAATCAAGCCGCCGAGCAGGGATTGGCGGATGCGAGGTTTTTTTTAGGCGTCTTGTACCTTCGCGGCGTCGGCGTCAAGCAAGATTACACCAAGGCGTACCATCACTTTAACGTCGCCTCGCACGTCGGTCACGAGGTGGCGACGTACAATTTAGCCATGATGCAACTCAACGGTATGGGGTTCCCATCCTCGTGCGCGTCGGCGACGTCACTGTTGAAACAACTCGCCGAACGCGGACGGGTGGCGACGCCGATGGAGCACGCGTACGCGGCGTACATGCGCAGAGATTACCGCGGCGCGCTTTTACGTTACATGAAGATGGCCGAGATGGGCATAGAGGTGGCGCAGGCGAACGCCGCGTTCTTGCTCGAACACCGTCTGGGAGACGAGGGACGGTTTCGCGAGGACACTGAGATCAATCCGGCGGCGACGAGCACGGCTATGCGCGCGCTGCACTACCACCGCCTCGCGGCGTCGCAGGGTAACGTCAAGTCTTTGCTTCGAATCGGCGACGCGTATTACTACGGTGAGGGCACGGACGTGTCTCTCCCGAAATCCATCTCGGCGTATCGCCAGGCGAGCGAACAGAGAAACCCGCACGCGATGTTTAATCTCGCGCACATGCACGAACACGGCGTCGGCATGGAGAAGGATTTACACCTCGCCAAGCGATACTACGACATGGTTCTCACCGCCAGTCCCGAGGCCAAGATCATCGTCACCCTGGCGTTGAAAAAGTTATCCGCGCATCAGTGGATCATCGATCACAGGGAACACATTCTGAGAGTGGCGAAAGAGTTCGCGTCGCCCGCCGCCGAATTCGTCGACTTCGTCGTCGGCGTCGGCGCGACGGCGTTGCTCTTCTTCGTGTTGATGCTTCGCGCCGGTCTCCGGTAAAAGACGACGCTCGAACGGAAGAGAAAGAAGAGGAAAGGCGAGAGACGCGGAAGAGAGACGCGCGCGCGTCGGCGTCGACGCGATGGAGACGATAGAGTACACATTTTCATTTGACGAGTCACGACTCAACAAACAGTCCCTTACATCCCGCGCACCCACGCCCACCTCGATCGACTCGTCCGTCAAAAGTCGCCATCGCGTCGCGCCGCGCCTCCGAGCGCGTCCCATGAGCGCGCTGTTTGACTTTAAATCCTTCATCACCACCCTCTTGCTCTTCGTCTGCGCGTGCACGTACGTCAAACTCCGCGCTCCGGGTTTGCTCGATTCCCACCGCACCGGGTTCCGAGGCGTTTTTTGGAAAGCCGCGCGCGTGGGCGAGCGTTTATCCCCCTGGGTCTCCGTCGCGTGTCTGTACATGGCGGTGCAGACGTTGTTTTCGTGAGCGACGAGCGCGTGGACGCGACGCGAGGAGGGTGGGTTCGGATTCGATCGAACGCGTCCCGGCGACGCGCGGCGACGGCGACGGACGCGCGGACGACCATGTCGAGCGGGAAAGCGGCGCTCGTTCGCGCGTTGAAATCAGCGAACGAAACGTTGAAAAATGGTGACGCGAGCGAGGCGTTGCGATTGGCGAACGAGGCGGTGGCGATGGATGAGAACGCGTACGAGGCGTGGGTGGTTCGAGGGAAGTGCGCGGCGGCGAACGGCGACGCGGATGACGCCGTGACGTCGTACGAACGCGCGATAGGGATCAAGAGTGATCACCCGGCGGCGTATCAAGGATTGAGTGAGACGTTGGAGGCGAAAGGGGACGTCGAGGGACGCTTACGAGCGACGAGATTGTTGGCGGACGCCACGCGCGCGAGCGGTAAGATTGAAAAGTATTACGAGTTTATGAAAAAGGCGTGCGCGTACGCGTGGAAACACCGCGCGTGGACGCGCGTGGTTGAATTCTGTGGTGAATTAGGGACGATACGCGCGTCAGACGTCGCGTGCGCAGACGAAGAGACGCGCGTGGAGTCGTTGAGACGCGCGTGCGAGGCGGCGTTGGCGCTCCGGGACGCGCGCGCCGCCGAGGCGGGCGAAGCGGCGGTTCAGACGCTTCGATCGACGACGATCGCGTCCAAGGGCGAAGAGTCCGCCGTTCGTGCGCTCGGCGCGCGCGCGTCGTACGCCGCGGACGACGAGACGTTGTCTGAGGCGTTGCGCGCGTGGTTGGCGGAGGACGCCGCCCGCGCGACGTTTGACGCGAGAACGCACCTCGCCGAATACGAACGGCTCTTCGCGCGTCTCACCGCCGCCCTATCCTCGTCCGTCGACTGCGATTTAGACGTCAAGACGTGCGCCAGAGAGACGCTCGCCGAGGCGTCGAGACTCGTCGATGCGTGGGGAGACGTCGCGCTCGAACGCGTCGCCGAGTCGCCGACTGTCGTCGTCGCCGCGCTCGAGCTCGGCGTAGATTGCGAAGAGGAGGGTTGGGACGACGTCGTTCGAGACGCCGACGCCGACGAAACGCGCGTCGTCGCCCTTCTCGAGAAGATTCGCGACGCCGACGCGATCGCGAACGCGTGGTTGACGCTTCGAGAGACTGGACGGAGCGGCGCGTTTGCGCACTCGTGTCGACCCGTCGACGCGCCGCGAGACGCCGCGGGTTTACTCTCCGACGCCCTCCGCGACGACGTTCTCGCGCACCTCTCGCGCGAAGACGAGACGAGACCGATGCTCGCGGGCGCGGTGATCGGTTGGCTCGCCCTCGCGGAGTCTGCGTTGGTCGGAGGCCAGCGCGGGGACGCGCGCGCGCTTCGATGCGCGGCGACGGCGATGAAACTTTTACGATGCGACGTCACCGCGGACGCGTTACCGAAAACGACGCGTCGCGTCGTCGTCTTACACGCCGAAGCGATGATGTTGGAGGGAATGTTTGCGCGGGCGAACGAGGTGTTCACCGAGGTGGAGGGCCCGAGAGCGATGCGAGGCGCGGCGACGTGCGCGCTTCACGCGCACCCGCCCGAGCGCGAACGCGCGTTGGACATCTTGACCGCCGCCGCGAACGCGTACCCGGCGGTCGCGCGCGTGCGCGTGGAGAAGGGATGGTTGATGACGATCGCAGGCGCGCCAGAGACGCGCGACGAGGCGTTGGCGACGCTCGAAGAGGCGTGCGGCGCGGTGCCGGGACGCGCGCTCGCCGCCGACGTGCCCGCCGACGCGTGCGCGAGACTCGGTATCGCGCGTTGGCGCGCGAAAGTCGAGCCGAGAAAGGGTCCCGGAAGTGCGTACGAGGCTTTGTTGCTCGGTGCCGCGCGCGCGTCGGCGTACCAAGCGGCAGCGTTTGCGCATTTAGGATTGTCGCGCTCCGCCGCGGGCGACGACGCGCGCGCGCGAAAGTGTCACGCGCGCGCGCTCGCCTTGTGTCCCGCCGACCCAACGTCCGGACCGGTGGCGTTCGCGAACGCCCTGAACGCGAACGACATCCGCGAGGCGACGAAAATCTGTCGCGAGGCGCTCGACGTGGATTCACGGTGCGCGTGGGCGGCGAATAGGTTGGCGCCGATGCGCGCGAGAGCGGGCGATCACGATGGCGCCGCCCGCGCGCTTCAAGTCGTCCTTCGCGTCTCTCCGCGCAATGCGGGCGCGTGGGAAGCGTTGGGCGCGTCGTACACCGTCCTCGGTCGACACTCCGCGGCGCTCAAGGCGTTTGAACGCGCGTTGGAGCTCAGCGAAGACTCTGGCGACGGCGCGCGCGCGTACGCCGCCGCGCAGACGGGACACATTCAATTAACCCTTGGTTCCTCCGTCGACGCCGCGGAATCGTACGAAAAGGCGCTCAGCGACGGCGTCGATCGCGTCGCCGCTCTCTTCGGCCTCGCCCGCGCGCACGCGCATTACGCCGAGGGCGCGCTCAGATTGGGCGCGCCCGGACGCGCGGCGGATTCACTTCGCGAGGCGCGACGCGCGGCGTCTCGCGCCGTCGACGCGCTCGGCGAGAGCGCGACCGCGACGTTTTGGAAACTTCTGGGCGACGTCCACCACCTCACCGCGCGGGTGAACGACCCAGCGCACGGCAAAGACGTCGAGGCGACGCTCGCCGAGCGCGCGCGCGCGGCGACGGCGGCGGTCGATGCCTACGAAAAAGCCCTGGCGCTCTCCCCGGACGCCCCGGCGCGTTGGCGCGATCTCGTCGCCGCGCTTCGCCTCAAAACCGACGTGCACGTCCTTCTCGACGACGTCACCGCCGCCGAGACGTGCGCCGAAGAGGCGTCTCGACGCGCCGTCGGCTACGTCGAGCGCGCTCCGGGAGACGCGCGCGCGTGGTTCGCGCTCGCCTCCACCGCCGTCGGTGAAGACGCCGCGTCTCGGGACGCTCGCGCGATGACGGCGCTCTCACGCGCCGTCGCGATCGACCCGACGTTCGCCGACGCGTGGTGCGCCCTCGGTCGTCTCCGTCTGTCCCGAGGCGACGTCGCCGGCGCTCGGGACGCGCTCGACCGCGCCAGAATCGCCGACCCGAGCTCTGGCGACGCCTGGACCGCCACCGCCGAGCTCTTCGTCGCCGGCGGTCGACTCGAAGAAGCGCGCGGGGCGTTTCGCACGGCGGCCTCCCTCGGCGCCGGATGTGAGGCTGAATTGGGATGCGCGCTCGCGTCGTGCGCGTCGTCGCCCGCGCGGGCGAGAGACGCGTACGCGTGCGCTCGCCGCGCGCGCGAACGTCTTCCGGGCGACGCCGTCGCCGCCGTCGCCGCGGCGCTGTGCGCGGAGAGTCGAGGTTCGTTTACGGAATCGGAAGACGCCGCGAGAGACGCGATCGAAGCGGCAAAGCTTCGGGAACGGCGCGCCGCCGCCGACGGGTCGCCGAGACGGCGTCTCTCCGCGGTCGGGCTCGCCGGGACGACGACGAACGATGATGCGTCGCACCGCGTCGCGTCCCGAGTCGCCGAGGCGTGTCTCCGACGCCTCGAGCATCGACGCCGAGCGTCGGCCTCGTCGCCGACGTCCTCTTTCCTGCGCACGCTCTCCGCTGCCGCGTCTTCGTCTTCGTCTTCGTCTTCGTCTTCGGCATCTTCGTACTCCGAAGACGAGGTCCGAAGACTCATCGCGCGGTGCGCACCGCGAAACGACGACGACGACGACGACGACGACGACGACGACACCGATTCGGCGCTGATATTCACCGCCGCGCGAACGCTCGCCGCGTCGCTCTCCTCCGAACACGACGTCGTCGTCGCCGCGCTCGGCGCGTGTCCCCGCGCCGTCCCGCGCGGCGATCGCCGGGCGCGGAGCGCGCTCGCGCTCGCTCGCGCCGCCTGCGCGCTCAACGCCACCCCAGTCATCGGCGGCGATGAAAAGACACTCACGGAAGCGTCGCGAGACGCGAGTCGCGCGTTCGCGTACGATCCTTCGTCGACGGCGGCGGTGAGAATCCTCGAGCGCGCGCTCGATCGACGCCGAGGACGCGCGCGCGCCGACGCGGAGAATCATCACGCGCTGTTCGAGCGCATGTCCACCGCCGTCGAAAAACACCTCGCCGGAGACGCCATCGGTGCGGAATCCACGGTGCGGTCCATCGCGGACGACGACGGTGCGGGCGGGCGGTGCGGTGGGTCGCCGCTCGCCGCGCGCGCGTCGGCGAGACTTCTCCTGGTGACGTTTTTACTCGCGCGCGCAAATCGAGACGACGACGCGAGACCGAGGAAAGAGGCGAGAAAAGCGTTCGCTAAAGTACCCGAGGAGGCGATCGAGTCGTACCGATCCGTCGCCGGCGTCGCGCGCGCGTTGGCGTCCGAGTGCGTCGTCGGCGTCGGCGGCGCGTGACGGGACGCGACGGGACGGGACGCGACGGGACGGGACGCGGGACACACGACGACGCGCGTGACAGAGAGAGAGGCGCGGAAACGATACGATGTCGCGCGGAGAAAGAATCATCGCGGTGATCTCGCGCGACCGGCGCGCGGAAACGGTGCGAGTGTACCGAAAGACACCGCGGCGTCGAACGGCGAGGTCGACGTCGACGCGCGCGTCGAGAAACGCCGACGACGAGACGCGGCGTTCGAAAGAGTCGAGGGATGAGACGACGCGTGAAGAGCGCGACGACGACGACGATGGTGATGATGACGATGCGTCGTCGACGAGCGTGCGCGCGTCGTTTTTACGCGCGATCGTCGCGAACGAGTCGCTCGGGACGCGTCTCGTCTCTCTCTCGCGCGTCGGGACGGGGACGGGGACGGGGACGGGAACCGCGGGCGCGGAGCCGCGAGACGCGGTCGACGCGTTAGCGTCGAGACTCGGATCGTCGTGTGCGACCGGTCTCGAGGACGCGTCTCGTGTCGAACGCAATCGCGCCGCGTACGGCGCGAACGCGGCGCGCGGTCGAGCGACGAAGACGACGCTGGATTTCGCGCGCGAGGCGTTGGAGGATCCCACGCTCATCGCGCTCGCGGTGAGCGGCGCGGCGAGTCTGCTGTTGGAGACGCGTCTCGTCGCGACTCGCGGTGGTGACGCCGACGAACCGGCGTGGTTGAACGGAGCAGCGATTCTGTTGGCGGTGTTGGTTGTCGTCGTCGTCGAGTGCGTGAATAACGAGCAAAAGCAACGCGCGTTTATGAATTTGAACGCGGCGAGCGAAGAGACGAGTCTGTCGAGCGTGACGCGAGCGGGCGCTCGAACGCTCGTACCGAGAAGAGACGTCGTCGTGGGCGATGTGGTGGATTTACAGGCGGGAGACGTGAGTCCCGCGGACGCGTTGGTGTGCGAGAGCGCGGATTTCTTGGTGGATCAGAGTCACATCACCGGCGAGAGCGATGAATCGAAAAAGAGACCGGGTGACGTCGTCTTCGCCGGGTCTCGAGTCACCTCGGGTCGAGGTTCAGCGCTGAGCGTCGCCGTGGGGGAAACGTCGTCGTGCGGGGAGATTGCAGAGATGATCGGCGTCGGCGGCGAAGACGCCACGCCGTTACAGAGGCGTTTGCAAAAGCTCGCCTTTGACATCGGGTCGTACGGCGTCGCGGCGGCGGCGTGCGTCGGGACGATTTTAGCGTGGAAAACGACCGTGGACGCCGTCGGTGGGACGATTTCGGGGGCGGAGACCACGGTGGGGTATCTCGACGACGTCATCGTCGCCGTTACGATTATCGTCGTATCCGTGCCGGAGGTTCGTTTCTCTACGCCGCTCGCTTTTTTTTGTTTTTTTTTCAAAATCGTTCGTTTGTTTCCAAAACGACGACGGTCGTTCAGTGATGATTGGAGTATTGGGAATCTCTCAGAGAGAATTCAACTCGTTGACGAGACAGACTCGCGTCTTTGCCGACTTCCTTCTGACGAACGCCGCCGGGTTTATTTATTTTTTCTCGTCGACGTCCTTCGTCTCGATGACGATCTGAGTATTGGGAATCTCTCCGAGACGCGCGCGTCGTTGAAGAGAAAACACTCCGTCTGCCGACTTCCCTCTGAGAGACGAAGACGTCGTTTCGATATCGTTCGCCGAGACGAATCGCTGACCGCCGCCGCGTTTTACCATTTTCGCAGGGATTACCGCTCGCCGTGACGCTCGCGTTGGCCTTCTCCGTGCGACGAATGCTCGAGCGAGACATGCTCGTGCGCGTGCTCGCCTCGGCGGAGACCACGGGTGAGGTGACGTGTCTTTTACTCGACAAAACCGGTACGCTCACCGTAAACGAACAACGCGTTCGACGCGCGTGGATCGCCGGCGTCGACGTCGGTCCGCTCGACCACGCCGACGACGCCGCGCGAACGAAAGCCATCATCGCGCACGACACCGCCGAGCTCGACGACGCCGTTCTTAAGCTCGCATCGATTCTCTTGGCGATGAACACGACGGTGACGTACGACGGCGAGGGTCACATTTTACGAGGCGGGCGACAAGAAATCGCCCTGTTACGCTTTGTACAATCCCTCAACGACGACGACGAATCCTTCGCGACGACGATTCGCCATCATTTCCCGCTCGTCAAGCTCTTCCCGTTCACGACGGAGCGAAAACGCATGTGCACGCTCTTCATGCTTCGCGACGGCGTCGAAGACGAGGAGGCGGGCGCGCGCGTCGTCGTCCGCGCCGCCGTCAAGGGCGCGGCGCGGGACGTGCTCTCGCAGTGTTCGAGCGTCCTGAACGCGCGCGGCGAAAAACACCCGCTCGATGACTCCACGCGCTCGACGCTCTCGCGCAGGTTTGAATCGTGGCAGAGAGACGCCGAGCGCGCGTTGCTCATCGCCTATCGAGACGTCGAGCGCGAGCGCGTGAGCCCGCGAGACGCGACGACGCTGTGCGAACGGATGAGCGTCGAGAGCGCCGAATCCGAGCTCACGCTCGTCGCCGCGGTGGGAATGAGCGACCCGGTGCGCGTTGAGGCGCCGAAGAGCGTGGAGACGTGTCGACGCGCGGGGGTGGCGGTGAAGATGGTGACGGGGGATTCTCTGTCCACCGCCGTCGCCGTGGCGAGACGGTGCGGCATTTTAGACGACGACGACGACGTCTCTCGCGCGTGCATGACTGGGGAAGAGTTTCGCGAACGCGCCGTGGATCAAGCGTCGCTCGACACCATTTGGCCGGATTTACGCGTGCTCGCGCGCGCGAGTCCCGCGGATAAGTACGCGCTCACGGATGGCATTCGAGCGTCGACGGCGACGTCTCGGCGCCAAGTCGTCGGCGTCGTCGGCGACGGGACCAACGACGCGCCGGCGCTCCGTCGAAGTGACGTCGGTTTCGCCCTCGGATCCGGCACGGAGACGGCGCGAGAGGCGTCCGATATCGTCCTCTTGCGAGACGATTTCGCATCCGTCGTCGAGGCGATTCAATACGGACGAAACGTCTTTGAATCCATTGAAAAATTCATCACGTTTCAACTCACCGCCAACGTCACCTGCGTCGTCGTCTCCGTCGGAGGTGCGCTCGCGTACGCGCGCGCGCCGCTCTCCGCCATCGAGTTGCTCTTCGTCAATCTCGTCATCGATTCCTTGGCGTCCCTCGCCCTCGCCACGGATCCTCCGAGCGACGAGGCGTTGCGACAACCGCCCGCCGACGCCGGCGAGCTCGTAAACAGCACCATGAGACTCAACATCCTCGCGCAGGTTGCGTACCAACTCTTCGTCATGCGATATCTGCTGGATCGCTTCGGCCCGGACGACGCGCAAATCTTCACCGCCTTTGTCCTGATGCAACTCGCGAACCAGTGCAACTGTCGAACGGTGTCCAACAGGGTGGACGTCTTCGCCGGCGTCGGCGAAAATCCTCTCTTCGTCGCCTTGCTCGCGACGGAGATTTTCCTGGTGGTTGTCATCGTGCAGAGAGGCGGCGCGGTGTTTCACACGCGTCCGCTCGACGTTGGCGAGTGGTGTCGATGCGTCGCCTTCGCCTTGGGATCGTTTCCTCTCCGAGCGTTGGTGGTGACGTTTCTCGTATCGCTCGCGGCGGCGATTCGCGAGGATGACGAAATCAAACGACGACGCGCGTCTCGAGAGGAGTAGATGAAATGCACGCGCTTGTACGATTACATTACATTCTTCAAAAAACAACAACAACAACGACACACACGTGCGATTCTCGCGTCGAGTCTCAGATTGGCAGCGTGTACGGAGGCTCGAAACCGGTGAGCGACGGCACCATGGTGCCGGCGAGTTCGTAGTACACGCCGCCGACGCCCATCTCCTGTCCGTTCGATCCCGTCCAGTCGCGGTACGGTCCGTTGGAGTGCGTGGGATTTCTGTAGTGGTTCGACATGTCTCTGATGAGCGGGTCGCCCGTGTTGTGATCGAAATCCGACGCGGGATCCGTGTGGTCGAGCGCCGAGTCCAACGCCTTGATTTTTAACGCGTCGGCGTCGACGAAAATCTCGATGCGCGCCATCTTCCAACCCGCGCCGACGAGACTGGTTAAGATCCACTGCTTGCGAGTTTTCGTCGGACCCGAGTATCCCGACCACGCGCTGGATCCCGGATTGAACGGGACGGCGGTGGCGTACATGCACTGCTCCATGTTTTGACCGCGCGAACACAAGACGCCGGATTTTACGATGAGTCGACGCGCGTCGACGTCCGGGCCCCAATGCCCAGCCGCGAAGAGCGTGCGCGCGGCGTCGGCGCCGGTGCCCCACGTGCCCTCGAGAAAGTGCGACGCCGCCTGCTGCGCGGGGGTACACGTGATTCCAGAGCGTATCGTGCGACAGTTTGGTTCCGACTGTATTCCCGTCGTCAAGCTGAGCGAGCTCGGCGCCGAATCCCCGACTTTGAGCGACTTGTACTGCAACGCCTGCACGATGTAGTTTTGCATGGCGACGTTCGTCGAATCTGCGTACAACGTCGTCAAATCGTACTGCGTCGGATCGCAGTACACGTTCGTGCACCCGACGACGTGAAAGTGGTTCACGCGCCAGTCGTTCATTCCCTTTGTGCGATACGGGTACCCCTTGCCGAAGTCCAAGTCGTGACGCGTTTGCGAGATAAATTTCATCTTTGCGCGGCCGTTTTCGAGATAAATCTCAATCTTTGCCATCTTGAGGTACATGCGCCAGTAATCGATCCCACCCACGATCCATCGAACCGCGGTTTTGCTCTCGGTGAAACTCGAGTCCTTTTGCATACCCGTCCTGAGGTGCGGATTCATGCCGACGTATCGATCGTCTGAATCCGCGTAAAACATGATCGTCTGCGGCACGATCAATCGAGCGTCCCGAGATTCACCCAAATCGACCGACGCGTTCGGATCCGTCGCCGGCGACACGAGTTTCCCGCTCAACGGTTGCGTGTTAAACGCCGTGTCTTGATATCCCGGCGCGCACCTTCTCTCGCACGTCCCAAACACATAACTCACGTTTAACGGATCTCTCTCGTTCGTCAACACTCGATTCATGTACTCACCATACTTTTGCACGCATTTCTCACCCTCCACCGCCAACGGCGCCCCAGACTTTCGCGTCCCGACGTCGTAAAACTTTTGTCCCGCGTCGTTCGCCAACGCGAAACCGTATTCCCAATCCAATTCCGTCGTCGTCGCCGTCCACGCGTACAACCCATCCGCGATCTCCATCCTCGACAGTTCGATCCCGTCGTCGTACTCGAAAAATTTCTTCGAGCCGTAATTGTGTCGAACGATTTTCCCGCTCGCGCGCGGCGACGTCCAAAAATCCCGCGCGAAGCCCTCCTCGCGCGTCGCGTCCGAGAGACAGTGATCGTACATCGTGAACGTGCGACTGAGCGCCCCCGCGCGCTCGGAACTGCGAGGCACACGCGGGAGAAGTCTCCCTCGAACGCCTCGCCATCGACCGAGCGCGCGGGCGACGCGTCCGCGATCGTCTCGAATGCTTAACACGAAAACACCGGTGACGACCGCGAGGACGCCGAGGACGACGCGACGACGCGCGATGTCGCGCGAGGAGGACGCGCGCGCGGGGACGAGAGGCGTGCGCTCGTCGTCGACGGTTCGCATGACGAGAGACGGCGTCGCGCGACGGCGGATGACGCGGGAATCGTGGTGGTTGGGTGGAGAGTGTTTACGTTCTGTATGTGTAAAGAGTGAGATGTGCTTTTAAAGTGTCGTGGAAGTGTTTATTCATACATGATTTGGTGCGTCTACGCGAAGAGCGGCGCCGCCGTCGCGCGCCAATTCTCTCGCCACGTCTCCTTTCCACGCTCGGCGGCGCCAAATTTTAAACCCTGAAGCACGAGTCTGTGTCCGTGACACAGCTTGACGAGGGCGTCGGCGAGCTCGAGGTATGAACCGAATAAGACGCCGTCGACGCCCTCGCTCACGAGTTCGCGCACGACGTCGTATCTCGCCGCGAGCACGGGGAGAGACGCGCCGAACATGTCCAACACCTTCATCGGGAGGTCTAATCCACTGCTGGACGTGTGTAAACACACGCCGACGTGCGCGTTGGCGAGCGCGCCGGGGTAGTCGTCGGGATGGAGCCAGACGGTTCGAAACGCCACGCGTTCGAGCGTCAACTCGTTCATCTTGCGTTCGTACATCTCGCGCTGTGGACCCTTACCGGTGATGATGACGACGAGATCGGGGTATTTGGCGACGTCGGTCTCCTTGTGGCGTCGGCTTCGCTCGTCGTACTCGACGGCGGCGTTGAGTAAGACGTCGAAATCTTCGTCGGGCGTCCACGACGTCGAACTCACGACAAATCTCGGTTTATTCTTCGTCATGCACGCGTGCGTCCCCTTGAGAAATCGATCGCACACATCGTTCTCTCGCGCCACCGGCGACGCTCTGAGCGCCGCCGCCGGTCGCTCTCGCGTCCAAAACGCGCGCGGTCCCTCGGCGACCGCCGCCGCGTCCCGAAACCGGTCCGCCGCTTTATCCTTCACCACCACCGCGTCCTCGATCCCGAACTCCTCTCGTAAAAAGTCTCGCATCGCGTTCGTCACGCACATGTGTTTCGCCGGCCAATACGCTCCCAGCGTGCGCTCGTACCACTCACAAAATTTCGTCGCTCGGCTCGCGCGCCCGTGTTTGAGCCCGAAGAGCGTGTATCCCAAATTATGCCAGTCGATCACCATGCGCATCCCTCGAAGGCTACACGCCAAACCACACGCGAAAAACGTCGGTATACACGGTGGATTCTGTATCAACACCTCTCTCGGGCGCGGTCGCATCGTCAAAAGCGCGTATAACAAATGCGCGCACTGCGCCGCGGCGCGCGCCATCAACGCGAGCGCCGTCGGCCAATTCGCCGTCATCGACCATTCCCCCGTCGTCACCTCGACGCGTCTCACGCGCTCGTGCTCGACGATCTCTCGAATCGGCGTCGTGCCCCGAGTGGAGACGACGACGACGTCGCGATCGGCGTCATCCGCGAGCGACAGCGCGTGGTATTGCATTCGAGGCGAATGGCCGAAATCGCCCATGACCACCACCGCCGTCGTCGCGCGCGGTGGGCGCTCCGCGTTCGTCGACGCGTTCGTCATCGCGTCTTTCGTCGTGGAGACCCGATCGCGAATCGCGCGTCGGACGCGCGCGCGTGTGAGACGAATGGGCGCCAACTTGAATTGGATCGTCACATTTATTGCAATCCGGGACTAATTTACCGTCTCGCGCGTTTCGTCGCGCCACCGCGTCCGCCGCGCGCGCCTCGTCCACCGCGTGCGCCTCGTCCGCCTCGCCCACCGCGTCCCGGGGATTTACGCGCGTCTCGCGCGTCCTCGTGCGCGGATTCTCTCGCGCTCGCTTTTCCGCGAGACGCGCCGGGAAGCGCGTCCGAGTCGTCCGAAGACTCATCGGACGAGTCCGATTCGTCCGAGTCCGATTCGTCCGATTCGTCCGATTCGTCCGATTCGTCCGATTCGT
>CEUV01025159.1_pt1 | contig 29726 bp, 27 predicted proteins | sample 356401 | NCBI WGS metagenome assembly CEUV01 (sample SAMEA2622710, study PRJEB7988) | marine metagenome | isolation source: saline water (ENVO:00002010), including
CCGACAGCGAGAAAGTTCAGCCAAAGTAACTTCGAGGTTAAATCTTGCAAGGATTTCGGTTTTCCTTTCTTTGCTCATTTCTCTGACTTGCTTTGGTGTTATTGATTGCACGCAAGGAACGGTGATTGGCCATTCGACTATTTGGTCAAATTTCTCAGTGCCCCAAGGGCAAAGTAACCGGTCATCTCGAGCAAATAGTGCATAAGCCGCGCTATCAAATAAATCGATACCAAGAGCAATCGCCATCGGAAATAGCATCGGATGACCACACCCGAAGAGATGGGTTGGACGATTTGCAGGAAGGTATGGTTTTGTTTCGAGAATAATTTCTGCAAGTTTTTCGTACATGTGTTGCTCCATAATTGGAACGATGCCCCCAATTGGATGGACGGTGAAAGTCTCTTCTCCCATGAGTCGGGCGCTTTTCCTTCTCAACTCAGGAAAGATACCTCCTTGTATTGGTCCATTGAGCATCATGCCTTTGGCTGTCTGGATGGAAATTTTAGCTCGATTGTGTGTTTCTTCGACAGCGAATTCTACCTCGTTTTCATCCATATCAGGTCGAGAAAAAACATCAAGCATGGTGCCAATGTCAACGCTTATGTCTCTTTGGAAAGCAATAATCTCTTCGACTCCGACCTCCACATCGCCGTACATGTAGGATTGAAATGTTCCACTATCGGTCATGATGACACCAGGATAATTCAAGAGAGCATGCACTCCCTCAGCAAGCGCCTTTGTTTTGAGATGTTCATGCTTCCAGATAACGTAAGAGTTTGTGATGAGTGCCTCAATGCCATAATCGGACCACATATCTTGAGGCGAAATGGTTTGTATGTTTGGATTAATGACGGGAAGCAAGCATGGCGTGTTGACAATGCCGTGTTGAGTATGAATTTTCCCTAGTCTTGCTCTCCCATCTCTGCAGGTAATTTCAAAGACGCCCGTATCATTTTCTTTACAGGGTTCGGGGGCAGGCCGCTCTTGAATATTCCATGCAGCCATGTTTCTTCCTCTGGTGATTTCTTCTTGAGGGTGCTTGTCAAACGAATTCTACTTGACTGTGTTTCTCAACAAATTCACGACTTATTTCGTCAAATGTTTGCAGTAATTTCTTGGAGAAACGGATGCGAGAGATTTGACTATCATTCTCTAAATCTGATTTGATGCCTTCAAGGGTACCAGGAGCCGCTCCACAAGCCAAACAAGCCCCAGAAAGATCCAACACAAGGTCAAGTCCATCTAAGGTTTTCACTTTTGAAACGATTTCAATCCCGCCTCCGTGGCCATCAAGCGCAAGACGAACATCGCCGAGTCTTGCCATGAGTGCGGGGATTAAATCATCAACGTCGTAAAGAGAGAGATTTCGAAGACGGTCCTCTTCAACAGGATCGATATATTCCTGTCTTCGACGCTCAGATTCTTGACTCATTGCCGCTTCCGCTTCCGCCCGATATTTGGCAACAAGGTCGTCATCCATGTAGTGGGCTACAGCGGCGATAATTCAAGTCTTGCCCTCCAGTGGACAATACGGTGATTCATAAGGGTGAATCGCGTGGGATTAGCATGGCCGATGTAGTGCTTGAAATCAACGACCTGCACGTGAGTGTTGATGATGTTGAGATTATACAAGGCCTAAATTTGACCATCAACAAGGGGGAAATTCATGCAATCATGGGCAGAAATGGTTCAGGAAAATCAACCCTCGCAAATGTACTCATGGGACATCCTGATTATCAGGTCACTTCGGGTTCAATCGTTTATCAGGGGAAATCTTTGCTTGAAATGGAAGTGTATGAGCGGGCCAGATCTGGCATCTTCCTCTCTTTCCAGTATCCTAGCGTGATTCCAGGAGTACAAGTTGGTACGTTTTTGAGAAAATCGGTCAACAGCATCAAAGGAGAACATGCGCCTAGTGCACGGGAATTCCGTAAATTGTTATCTAAGAAAATGGCAATGCTTGACATGGACAAATCATTCCTATCTCGCTACGTAAACGATGGATTTTCTGGTGGCGAAAAAAAGCGGCTGGAAATATTGCAATTACTACTTTTGGAACCTTCGTTGATCATCCTTGACGAAACCGACTCTGGCTTGGACATTGATGCTCTGAAAGTTGTTTCAGAAGGCATTAACAGCGTGCTCGAAGATTCAGCATGTCTTGTAATTACTCACTATCAGCGTTTGCTTGATTATGTAAAACCGAATTATGTTCATGCAATGATTGCCGGAGGTTTTGTAAAATCTGGTGGTCCTGATCTCGCTCATAAATTAGAAGCCAACGGTTATGACTGGCTCGAACCACAGTCGGAGGTGAAGACATGACTCAAGATGATGTAATTGGTGACTACAAGTACGGCTTTCATGACTCAGAAAACGCTACCATACGGTTTGATAAGGGATTGTCTGAACAAGTCGTTAGAGATATTTCAGCTCTTAAGGATGAACCCGAATGGATGACTGAAATAAGGCTCAAGGCTTACAAGCATTTTATCGAAAGACCAATGCCTGATTGGGGAAACACAGGTATGCTAAAATCGATTGATTTTGAGGCAGTAACGTATTTCCTTCGTTCGAGTGAAGGAACAGAACGTGATTGGGATGATGTTCCAGAAGAAATCAAACGAACCTTCGACCGCTTGGGTATTCCAGAGGCTGAACAAAAATGGCTCGGTGGAGTAACTGCGCAATATGAATCGGAGGCTGTTTATCACTCCATCCGAGAAGACCTAACCTCTCAGGGAGTTCTTTTCTTTGACATGGATTCAGGTCTTAAGGAACATCCGGAAATAGTCAAGAAATATTTTGGTTCAGTGGTGCCTTATTCGGATAACAAGTTTTCAGCCCTCAACACAGCTGTATGGTCTGGAGGATCATTCATCTATGTTCCTAAAGGAGTCCATGTTACCATGCCTGTGCAGGCATATTTCAGAATTAATGCGAAAAATATGGGTCAATTTGAACGTACGTTGATTATTGCTGACGAAGGTAGTTCCATTCATTATGTAGAGGGATGTACGGCTCCAAATTATTCAACTGAAAGTCTGCACTCTGCAGTGGTGGAATTAATTGCTTTACCAGGTGCAAAAATTCGTTACTCAACCGTTCAGAATTGGTCGGCAAATGTCTACAATTTGGTAACGAAAAGGGGAATAGCACACGAGGATGCTGTGATAGAGTGGGTAGATGGAAACATCGGTTCAAAATTGACAATGAAGTATCCCGCTGTTATATTGAAAGGAGAGGGAGCCCATGCTGAAGTGATTTCCGTTGCTTATGCAGGAAAGGGGCAACACCAAGATGCTGGAGCAAAAGTTCACCACTTGGCCTCGAATACAACTTCAAACATTTTGTCAAAATCAATTTCGAAGTATGGTGGAAGGTCGTCTTACAGAGGCCTACTAAAAGTATCTCCAAAAGCCAAGAACTGTCGTTCAAAGGTCGTCTGTGATGCACTTTTGTTGGATGAAGACAGTCAATCTGACACCTATCCAACCATGGAAATTGGAAATGCATCATCGGATTTAGAGCATGAAGCAAGCGTGTCAAAGGTAAGCGACGATCAGTTGTTTTACTTGATGAGTAGAGGTCATGCTGAAGATGAAGCCATGGCAATGATTGTCAATGGATTTTTTGAACCATTCACACGTGAACTGCCAATGGAATATGCCGTTGAATTAAACCGGCTCCTTGAGTTAGAGATGGAGGGTTCCATCGGTTGAAATCTCATTCTGAAATTCTCATACCTCATCTTTCTGAACACCTATGGCGCTATACGCCTTGGAAAAGAATGCACCCTACAGAGCCTCACGATGTTCCAGAATCAAGACAAATGAGTATTACTGGGGCAGAATTAATTCCTTCAGAATTGCCTGCAAGCGAAGAAATATCAAGGTCTCTTTTACATGAAATGAGTAAAGGAGAAGAACTTGTCATCGCAAATGAATGCATGACTATTGATGTAAAAGCATCTGGTCATATCACTGCTTCTTCTTTGAAAATTGTCGCAAAAGGACACGCTCAACTGATGATTCGTTTAGTTGGAGAAGCAGGTTGGGTTGGCCTTCGAATTCATGGAGAAGTACTCTCTGGAGGATGTCTAAGCGTTGGATTTGTCAATCAACTCACCTCTGATTCGGTTTTTTTGAGAAGCGAAGATTGGGTCATTCACCGAGACGCTCGAATTGAACATGCAACGCTATCTGGAGGGGGTCTCACCTGCAAATCAGATGTTCGAATTAATTTAGCATATAAAGGGTCTGAATGTGCCGTAGGTGCTGCTATTTATGGTAGTGAAAAAAGGCATGATGACCACCATTTTGAAATTCACCATGCTTCCCCAAATACGAATTCAACGTTGGTCTCACATGCTGCATGCGATGGTGCATCCAGAAGTATTGGAACTGGAATGCTTACCATAGATGAGCAATGTCATCAGAGCGATGCAAATCAAGTTTTTAGAAACCTTCTCCTTTCAGAAAAGGCTCGTGCGGAATCTATTCCAGAACTTGAGGTCTTGGCAGATGATGTAAAAGCAGGGCATGGGGCTGCATCAGCACCAGTAAATCCCTCTCAAATCCATTACCTGATGAGTCGAGGAATGAATCAAGAAGAAGCAGTTGCTCTTATTGCAGAGGGTTTTCTTATCGACGCTTTTAGAGAAATTCGTAACAAAGAAGTGGTCGCTTTTTTGAGAGATGAGTTAACTTTGCATTTACAATGTCTGGTGATTTAATGGCTATCAGAGATGATTTCCCTATTCTTCAGCGAGAAGTGAATGGACGTTCACTTATCTATTTCGATAATGCCGCAACAACTCAGAAACCAAAGGTAGTCATCGATGCGATGACCGATTATTATCAATCGATGAATGCCAATGTTCATCGGGCGGTTCATACTCTTGCTGGAGAGTCAACAGAAGCATATGAATCCTGTAGAGAAAACCTACGAAAATGGTTTAGCGCAGAAAAAGTCATTTTTACAAGCGGTACCACAGAAGCGATTAACTTAGCAGCTCATGCATGGGGAAAACATAATCTGAACAAGGGAGATGTTGTTCTACTTACAGAGATGGAACATCACAGTGATATTGTCCCTTGGCAGATGTTATCTCGAGAGATAGGTGTGGAATTACGTTATGTGCCCGTAGCCGAGGATCACACGCTCGATATGGAATTGCTCAGGGCATCTATGGAAGGTGTAAAACTTGTTTGCTTCGTTCATACAAGCAATGTGTTGGGGGCCAGAAACCCAGTAGAAGAAATCGTAAGTATATCCAAAAAGCACGGTGCCAAAGTTCTCATCGACGCTGCACAAGCTGTTCCTCATTCAAGGATTGATTTTACTTCAATGAATATTGATTTCCTTGCCTGCAGTGCTCACAAAATGTGTGGCCCAACCGGAATTGGTTGTTTGTTGGTTTCGCCAGGAACTTTTCTGGAAATGGAACCTTTCATGGGAGGGGGAGATATGATTGAAACCGTCACTTTAGAAGGCTCGACTTATCAGAAAAATGAACATAAATTTGAGGCAGGGACGCCCAAGATTGCAGAGGCAGTTGGATGGGACGCAGCGATAAATTGGCTCTCCAAGATCGATTTGCAATTTGAACACGAAAGGTTATTGGATATGGCAAGACACACCGCAAATCGGTTGAGAGCAATACCAGGCATGACCGTTTTTGGTCAGCACACTGATGGTGATTCTGCTGTAGTATCCTTTATTCATGATAAGGTGCATCCTGAAGACATGGCAAGATTGCTTGATGCTCGTGGCATCGCATTGAGAACTGGACATCATTGTGCGCAACCGCTCATGGAAAAACTTGGAGTCAACGGGACTTTGCGGGCCTCATTCTACCTATACAATACACAAGAAGAAGTGGAAACGATGTTATCGACCATCGAAAGCATTGTGGAGAGGTTCTCATGAATGACACACCTTCTTTGGAGGAATTAGTTGAAGAATTCTCTGAGATAGATGATGCGATGGAACGTCTTGAGTTGCTTATGGATTTCGCAGATGAGGTTGATGAATTAACGCTTGATGAATGGAGCGATGATAATCTTGTCAGAGGCTGCCAATCCCAAGCACATATTGTTGTCGAAAACCGGGAAGGTTTGGTGCATACAAGAGCTGCAGCGGATGCAAAGATAGTTCAGGGTTTAATGGGAATATTGTCCGTTGTAATGAATGGAAAGTCTCCAGCATTTGTCCTTTCATTAACCCCTCAATTTGCCATTGACATGGGAATACTTAATTCGTTGACTCCAAGTCGTTCGAATGGATTTCGAACCATGTTCGATATGATTCAATCAGAGGTTAAGGAGAAATTTTGATGTTAGATCAGGATATGATAATGAAAAGCCTTTCAGAGGTAGAAGATCCAGAATTGAAAATCTCAATCGTAGATCTGGGACTGGTTTATGGCGTAAGAATCATCGATAAAGAGGACCAAATGCATGCTGAAATCGATATCACATTGACAAGCCCGGGATGCCCGTCCGCACCTGAAATAATGGCAGCAACACATCGAGCGGCTCTCAAAACGGACGGCTTAGATTCTGTTCACGTAAATCTGGTCTGGTCACCGAGATGGGACCCTCGTGTTCATGCTACTGAGGATGCGAGAATGGATATGGGTATCTGGGAATAACTGACGAATCAGAATCCCATGCCACCCATACCACCCATACCACCCATACCGCCCATACCACTCATGTCGGGTACATCTGCGGATGCAGGTTCAGGTTTGTCGGCGACAAGTGTCTCAGTCGTCAAAATCAGTCCAGCGATTGAACCCGCATTTTGAAGGGCATTACGCGTGACTTTAACTGGATCGATGACGCCTTGTTCAAATAAATCCCCATATTCTCCCGAACGTGCATTATATCCGTGATTTCCATCGTGGTCTGAAATCTTAGAAACAACGACTGCCGATTCTAATCCTGCATTTTCAACAATTTGACGAAGAGGAGCACTTAGGGAATCTTTGACAATTTTGGCACCAAGGGCTTCGTCACCCTCGAGTTTGAGGTTATCAAGCAAATCAGTACTTCTAAACAAAGCCAATCCACCTCCAGCGACAACTCCCTCTGCCATGGCTGCTCTGGTTGCGTTAAGCGCATCATCCACTCTGGCTTTGGTTTCTTTTGCTTCGGTTTCGGTTGCGGCTCCAATTTTGAGTACAGCGACGCCAGAACCTAGTTTACCAACTCGCTTTTCCAGCTTTTCTCGATCCCATTTTGATGAGGCAAGTTTTACTTGGCTTCTCAACAAATCAACTCTTTCTTTCACTGATGATTCATCTCCAGAACCTCCGATGATAGTCGTTTTATTTTTGGTGATGACTACTTTAGTTGCTTCTCCAAAAGATTCTGCGCCTTCATTTTGTAAATCTCCACCTTTGTCTTTGGCGATGACTTTGCCACCTGTTAACAAGGCGATGTCTTCAAGCAAATCTCCTTGTTCATCCCCAAAGCCTGGTGCTTTGACTGCACATGCCTTGAGAACTTTACCTGCGATGTTAATCACGAGTGTAGCAAGAGCTTGACCTTCAACATCCTTGGCGATCATGAGCAAAGGCCTTTTTGATTGCATGGCTGCTTCTAGACTCGGAATCATTTCTTGTGGACTGGAAATACTTTGATCGGTAATGAGAATCAATGGATTTTCCAAAACAGCCTCTCGCCTTTCTTGGTCCGTAATCATGTAAGGTGAAATGTAGCCTTTGTCAAATTCCATTCCATCTACCACTTCGAGTTCGGTTTCCATAGATTTTGAATCCTCGACTGTAATTACGCCTTCTCTTCCAACTTTGTCGAAAGCCTCTGCGATGAGTCCTCCGATGTCAGGGTCATTATTTGCAGCAATGGTAGCGACTTGTCGAATCATTTCACTACTATCAACATCAATTGCTGAATTTTGTAGATGGTCAACAACTGCTTTCACGGCTTTATCAAAACCTGATTTGAGGGCAACAGATGAAGCTCCTGCGGCAACATTTCTCATTCCAGCATGTACCAAAGCCTGCGCAAGTACAGATGCAGTTGAGGTCCCGTCACCGGCATTATCTTGGGTTTTAGAAGCAACCTCTTGAATCAATTTGGCTCCCATGTTTGCAAATGCATCCTCGAGTTCGATATCTTTCGCAATAGTTACTCCATCGTTAATTATGGTTGGACTTCCCCAGGATTTTTCTAGAACAACTGTTCTTGCTGCTGGTCCTAATGTAACTTTGACAGCATCCGCTACTGCATCAATGCCCTCAACTAGTTTTTTTCTTGCTTCGTCTCCATAAACAATCATTTTTGCCATAATCTACACCTCTATTCAGTTACCTACCTTTGCTTGAAGATCTTCTTCTTTGATGAGCAAATATTCAATCCCTAACCATTCGATGGTTGTTCCTCCATATGAGCGATGAATAACTCGATCACCGACGGAAACATGTTCCACATCAGGACCAACAGCGAGAATAACTCCTACGTTCATTTTTTCTCTGGCTTCCTCGGGAAGAAGTAGGCCAGATTGTGTTTTTTCAGGTGCGGCTTCTTTTTCAAGTAACACCATTGCTGCTAAAGGTTCAATTCCTACACTCATTTTCACCACTCTACTACTGAACTGGTGGTTACATAGTCCGGTCCTATTTGAAGTTGACGTTTGACCCACTATCTCTTGACGATGATGGATAATACATCACCATCTTTGAGAAGATGATCGAGTCCAACTCTTTGCCAATCAAATTTTGCACTTGGTCCTTTTAATCGGGCAAACCTAAATTTTCTCACGAAATCTCTGTGAAGTCTATTGCAAATCATTTCAACTGTAGAATCATCTTTCACAATGAGCGGTTCCACCATATCTGCCTCTTGTCCTTGAGGTTTGAGGTAAATTCGCATAAACCCTAGATTATCATAAATGAAATCTTTCAACGCATCCAAGCCAATATCCTTGTAAGCTGAAATTCTCATTACTGGCCATGTTTGAGGTAAACTTTTTTCCATAGAGACAATTGATTTTTCTTCAGCGATATCTATTTTGTTAACCGCCACAACAGAGCGAGAATATACTCGATTCCCAGCAAGAACATCTACGATTTGGTCGGGTGTTACGTCACATCTTAGCGTGACAACCGCTGATGTATACCCGAAACTCCGAATGATTTCACCAATCTCTTCGTCCCTCAATTGCGTTTGTTCAACGGTAGAACGTACATCAATACCTCCACGGTCTGTTCTTTTGATAAAAACCGCTGGCTTAACTTCATTTAGTCGCATGCCTGCGTTTTCAAGTTCTCTATTCAAAACAGCAAAATGTGACTTTTGAAATGGATCGACAATATACAACACCATGTCCGCAGAACGTATAACCCCAAGGATTTCTTTTCCTCTTCCTTTACCTTCCGCAGCTCCTTTGATTAGACCCGGCAAGTCCAAAATTTGAATCTTTGCACCACGATGTTCCATTAGCCCCGGAATACATGTTAAAGTTGTAAATTCAAAATTACCAGTCTCTGATTTTGCATCGGTTAATTTAGAGATAAGTGTTGATTTTCCAACACTTGGAAAACCAACTAACGCAACGGTGGCATCACCGGATTTTCGAACTTCAAATCCTTTGGCGGGACCGGATGCCTTTGCTGAAGCTGCAGCTTTTTCTTCTTTATTTTTTAATTGAGCAATCTTTGCTTTAAGCTTACCAATGTGTGCATTAGTTGCTTTGTTTTTTTGGGTTTTATTTATCTCATCATAGAGCATCTGAATTTGCTCTTTGATGGTAGCCATCTCTCTCCCTATGCAAGGGGAATGATAGAGGCTTCTTGAATGCTCTTCACACCAAGGCTTGACTTAAGACAAACGATGCCCTCAAACGTGAGGAGTCGTCCGCAGTAACATGGGCATCGAAATGCGTCTTCATCTGATAGATGAAGAAAGTCTCAATTTTTTGCTCAATCTTCATTGGAATGAAATGTATGTTCAACTTGAAAAAGGGCTTTTGCGAGAAAAAAGGCCTCCAAAAGACACCAAGTTATCTCGTTCATTCGATATTGATGCTGAATCAGATATCCTTGACCTCATGGACCAAGCTGTCGGTGAGGGTCGTGTTATTGATGTATTGAAGATGCAGAAGAATCACTCGCTTTTACTCCTCCTTATGGAATGGGCGTCATTTGGTCATTGGGACTCTTGGGAAGGTCGCTGTTTCATTTATCTTGAGCAGGCTATTGGTAATCCAATCGAACACGTTGATGACATGTATGATGAATTATGTTGGGAAAAGGTAAATGAAAACCTTAGAATTATTGGCGAAGATCAATTCGCAAAAGATGTTTGTGAAAATTGGATGAAACGCAGAGAGGCGTTGGGGGAAACACTTGATGAAAGAGAAGATCCTCATATTATGCCAACATTTGAAGCCCATGATAAGGCTGCGAGAAAATTACATCACGCCGTCAATCGTCAAAATTGTGTACAAATTCTCGGTCGAGAACACCTTGATGCAAAGGATTGGGGACATGGAAATTGGAACCTAAAGATTTTACTTGAAGCGTCTGATTGAATAAGGTCAATCAATTGGGTGCTGGCATGGGTGAAATCAATTCAGATGGAGATACATCCTCACAAGTCGATGATGAACTTGTCCAAGACAAGGAAATTGTCACCTCAGATGAAGTTGATATGGTTGTTGAAACCATCCAAGAAGAGGCCGATCCCCTCGAACAAGCTTTAGCCCGAGCAGAAAAGGCAGAAAAAGAAATTGCATACAAAGAGGCTGAAATTCAAAATGTGAGAAAACGTATGATGGCAGAAAAAGCCACTGCAATCAAGTATGGCTCAATGGGGCTATCAAGGAGGATGATTGGTGTTCTTGATGATTTTGATAGGGCGATTAACAATCTTGAAAATGATTCTTCAATCAGTGAAGGCTTCACTTTGGTGAGAAAGAAATTTTGGGCGGAGCTCGAATCTGAAGGTTTGGTCTCGGTAGGAAATGTTGGCGATATATTCGACCCTTCTAAAATGGAGGCCATCGCCACAATCCCGGCCTCTGATGAATATCCAACCAACACAGTAGTTGAAGTCCTAGAAAAAGGATACATGTTCAAAGAAAGGGTCTTGCAAGCCGCTAAAGTCGTTGTTTCATCATGAAGACATCTCTTAAATTATGTCGAAGAACGTGGTGATCAGAATTTATCCTTAGACCGATATTCATCTTCAAGAGGTTCATTCTTAGTTTCCAATTCACTGATGGTATCTTTTAGATTTTCAAGTTGATTTACGACCGCATCAACTTGTTCTGAAACTTCCGTCAAGTCTGCACCCTGCGCGACTCCATCCATTCCAAATACATCCACAGAGTACGAGTATTCTTTCTTATCAGACTTCTTTGAACCAGATCTGAATAGGAAAAATGTCAATACAAGCATTAACCCTACGCCAATGTAAATTGCTTGGTTAGATAACCGGCTTTCTGCTTCGGAGCCGATACCGGCGTCGATTAATTCCCAGCGTTCTGGGTCATCAGGATAGGCATCGGGATTAGTTCCATTTGGATTATCACCATAACCATCATTATCTGTGTCTGCCCATTGTGAGGTATCATTAGGAAATGCATCTTCTGAGTCAACAACAGAATCTCCATCGCTATCCTTCTCGAGTACTTTGAATACATTTTGGAAGGTAGCACTATTTCGCTGTCCATCTTTCATAAGCATGTAAATCTCGACTGAATAATTTCCATAAATAGATCCTAATGGTATGTCAATGCTGATGTTGTATGTGTTTGTACCATCATTTTGCATGTAACCTTTCAGCCAACTTCCAGTGTTCCATTCCTTGTCTGCAACCGGTCCGATTGTTCCTGACCAAGCCATACCAGACCAGGTTACAGGAGTCGGTGCTAATTCATAGGCCCAAGATTTGTGGTGATTAACAGAATTACCGAGTGCACCTGAATTAGCCGAACCCCAACAAAATGCTCCTCCTGATGCATTGATTGCACAAGTGTGAAGATAACTTGTAGAAATGGCAATCAATGGACCGGTTTGTGATTGATTGATGTAAACTGGGTAATCGGTGTTTGTCGTGCTATCATTTCCTAATTGTCCGTGAGTATTTCGCCCCCAGCACATCCCCGTACCATTTTCTAAAAGTGCGCAAGTGTGGTCATACCCTGCTGAAACTTGTGTGAAACTTACGTTCTGGGTTGTGTTGATATATTGAGGAAGGCTGTTTGCTATTGAAGAATAGGGACCAAATCCTAACATGCCGTAATTATTGTGCCCCCAGCAAACAATACTCCCATTGTCTAAAACAGCGCATGCGTGGTGTTGACCAGCATCGACGTCAACTGCGATTCTTCCGGATGGAAGCGAGACGTAACTTTGAGGGGTATTTTGGTCTGCTGTTGTTTCTAGAGAGTCTCCCAATTGGTAGTTTCCATCATATCCCCAGCATGAAATGGCCCCATTTCCAAGCAGCGCACATGTGAATCTCTCACCAGCAGCGATTTCTGTCGCAAAGTCATTTGCTCCGGGAAGTTCAACTTTAACCGGTGTATATTGGTCCGTAGCATCATCTCCAGAGCCAAGATTTCCATTCCATGCTCTTCCCCAGCACCATACTGCATTTTCGGAATCAATCGCGCAACTGTGGTACAGTCCAATGCTTATTTTCTCGATGATTGTATCTTGTTCAAATGTCACTGGTGTAAATGGTAACTTTTCGGTGTTCGTGGATCCTATTCCATTTTTCCCGTTGTTATTATTTCCCCAGCAATAGAGTTTTCCAGAATCGGTAATTCCGCAGGTATTCTCGTGACCTGCATGAATCGATTTGAATGTCTCTCCCTCAGGATTGATTACATAATCAGTTGGTTTTGATATTGTATTATCCTCTCCACCGTTACCTAGTCTTCCATCCCCATCAGATCCCCAACACATTGTAGAAGCGTTATCTAAGATTGCGCAAGTGTGTACATATCCGGTTGAAATCAAGTTTTTACCAGGAACAGACTTGATTTCTTGATCAAATTCATCGGCCACAAAACGATATCGAATCTGATTTACGTTCGTGAAATTTAGGTCAGTAATTTCGCAATCTATGCTGGCGCCTTCTGAAACGTTTTGCTGCGAACATTTGAATGCATCTTCGGAGAATTGGTGATTTACATTAGATGCCTGAAATGTGTTCAAACTACTCAAGCAAAAGAGAAGCACAAGCACAATAGTGGCCTTTCTCATGAGTTTCCCTCGCTATGATTCTTTTCAACATTACCCCTTTTCTGTTAAAAAATCAACTAAATAGTTGATTTTTCCCTAACCAGTGTATGGTTGTTCTTGGCCGATTACATTGAGAATATACATGGCATCATTATCAATGAGCCAATTTGTGATTTCGATTGGAAGGAGACCTTTCATAACTTCTCTCACAGCATCATCATCATGTATGGTTGATAACATCGTGAGTGTTTTTCTGATTCTCCATCCTTCAAGGCTTTCTCGTCTCTCCCGAGGCAATTCTAAAACGGCGAATGATGCTTGCTCATACAACGAAGCCGTTTCCTCATCAGATGTGACTAAGATTCCCTCTCCATGAAATTTTTTTGCATGCTCAACCCAACGAGGTGGGTCATTGATGTCATCAATTTCCACGATGCGAGCATCTCTATTCCCAAGCCATGCCTTGATCATTGCATGCCTTTGATTGGCTGTCCATGGATTATTCACCTCTCCACCGGCCTGTGCACTCCCAATAGCAATGGTGACGTCTCCTCTTTCAAGGGCTTGTTCCACAAGCCACGCATGCCCACAATGAAATGGCTGAAATCTTCCTAATACGATATGCATGCCTTCACCTGAAGTAGGACTCTACATCCAATTCTTTTATCGAATGCCCCATGTCTTTGAAACAAAGCATCATCCTCTTACATCCCTCAATGATCTCTTCAATAGGCGTTTCACCCATGGTGCCCACTCTGAACATTTTTCCTTTGAGGTGATCTTGACCTCCAATGACCTGTGTCTGGTATGTTTCCTTGAGCCGAGATCTCCACTTATCGTCGATACCCTCAGGATACAAGATAGCCGTGACCGTGTCAGAGCGCTGTTTATTATCTGCCAATAATCTAAATCCAGCATCTAAGAACAATTTACGAACCCCTTTTGCCATATTTGCACAACGGGAAATTCGATTTTCTAATCCCTCATTTTTGAGTATTTCGAGTGAGGTTGCCCATCCTTGGGCTGCGATAATGGATGGAGTCCAAGGCGTTTGGTCATCATCTCCTTTATTTAGAGCAAATTGTAAATCAAAATAATATGCGGGATGAAGTAATTGGTTTTCACGTCGATGATTACTCTCTGAAATGTATTTCTCATTAATTGCAATGGCTGCAATTCCACTTGGCCCAGCTGTACACTTTTGAGCACCAACCACTACCGCTTCAGCATTCCATGCCTCTGGGCACACCTCAATTCCTCCAACGCTTGTTATTCCATCGAGTATGAATCCCATCCCATATGAAGAAGCGAGCGTGGATAGTGCTTTTGCATCTTGAGTTATGCCGGCACTTGTTTCATTATGGCAAATAATGAGCGATTCAAAGTTATTGTTTTTCGAAAGTTGTTCTAATTGTTCAATATCAAAAGATTGTCCCCACTCATAACGGATGTGGGTTACGTTACAATATCTCATGGCCATCTCAGCAACACGTTCTCCAAATTTTCCATTTGTTGGAATCAATACATTGTCTTGTTTTCCAAATCTATTGGCAATGATCATTTCCATAGCTCCAGTACCACTTCCAGATACCACAATCACCTTGTAACCATCATTTCCTTCCCAAGATTCTTGACCTCGTTTATCAGAACTTGGAGATAAATTGAATGCGTAGCGCAAACCGCTGTTTAACCGAGCCATTATTTCTCTAAATTCCGAACCCCTTGCGGTGATGGTAGCCGTTGCCATCGATTCTCTACAGGCCTCCGACATACGCGTTGGGCCGGGTACCAGAAAACAATCTCCAACGTGTTCCATGAATCTTCCAACATCAACAAGTGAATGAACCTATGGAATAGTCGGAGTCAAAAAGGAATTACTTGTGGGGATGATATGCTCCGTGTTGGCATCCTCATGATTCAAGGGGGGAGAAGTGAACACATGGAAGCCATGATGACTGCTGCTGACCAACTTGGTCTAGAAGTAGAGATGAGACCTATTCGAAAATCAACAGATTTAGAAGCCATTGATGGGATTATTTTTCCAGGTGGTGAATCTACCAGTATGAAAATTGCTACGCAGAATGAGGGTTTGCTCGAAGAAGTGTTTTCTTTCATTCGTCAAACAAAAATACCGGTTCTGTCAACGTGTGCTGGCACGATTTTGCTTTGTCAAAATAATCTCTTGAACGCAACCATTTCTCGTAATGCTTTCGGACGCCAAATTGATTCTTTTTCCTCTCCACTCAAAGTATTACTTCCAGATGAATCAATCAAATCAGTAAAGTCCCAATCACTGGGAAGGGATCATTTTGGCCACCAACCTTTGCCAATGTGGCCTGAAGCACCACCTGAGTCCAATGAATTCCTTGGTATCTTTATCAGGGCCCCCAGATTTGATGATTGTAAGGCCGAAGCAGTTGTTTACCTCAACGATGAAATCGTTGGAATTAGAGATGAAAATAGGTTGGGACTAACATTCCATCCAGAATTAACGCAAGATAGACGATTTCATCGGTGGTTGATAAGAGAAATGGAGGCCACACCTTGACCATTCACCTGCCGATGTTAGGATCGATTGTCCCTCCTGAACAAGCAGAGGCAGAAGGCTGTATACAATGTCAACAAGGCTCGAAATTGGTTTTGTTTGTGACAGGAAAATGCCATTGGGGATGTGATTATTGTCCGCTCTCAGATAATCGAAGGGAAACGCCATTTATGTTTGCCAACGAAAAGAAATGCGAATCCTGGGAGGAAGTCATTCAAGAAGCAGAAGCCATGCAAGCCACGGGCACTGGAATTACTGGAGGTGACCCCATGTTGGATTTTGAAAAAACAGTTGAGGCAATTCAACAATTGAAAAAATCCTTTGGACAACAACATCACATTCATTGCTACACCTCTATTCCAATTGATGAGGAAAAATGTCGGACTCTTGCAAAGGCGGGTTTAGATGAAATTAGATTTCATTTACTCGATCTTACTACGACACAATATCAAAATTCAATTATTCATTGTTCCAATGAAGGGATTGTCGTTGGAATCGAGTTGCCAGTTGAACCAGATAAGGCTGAGAAGTTGAAAAATCTATTAGATGATGTGGACACATTGCCGGTTGATTTTGTCAACTTAAATGAATTAGAGATTACTGTAGGAAATCAAAATGAAATGGACATTCGAGGTTTTAACCTTGCAGGGGCTCTTACTGCAGCGGCAGAAGGTAGCGCAGAATTAGCCTCAGAACTAAAATCAATGGGTGAAAAATACACTTATCACATCAAATTTTGCACCTCTTCATACAAGGATGCTGGCCAATTACGCCATCGATTCAGAAGGCGGGCGGAAGTAAATATGCAGCCATACGAAGTTTTGAGTGAAGATGATACCATTTTGTTTGGAGCCATCCCCACTTCGCTAGAAAATGCATCGGACGATCTTTTAGAATTGCAGCAAATGCTTGGTTTGCCTAATGGCTGGATTCGATATAATGCGAAAATGCTTCGCATCGAACTTCCACTTGAAATTGCGACACTAATCGCCGATGAGGTAAGTGTTTGTGTACAGATGGTTGAGGTTCATCCTACTTACGACCGCCTTGAAGTATCTCTCGTACATCTCAATGAACACCGTTAATGTTCTAACCTGTCATTGTGTGGGAATGATATGGAGCCACCAAATGATTCGATATCACAAGTGGCAGAGAGCGAAAAAATATCGTTATCGCAAAAAATTCAGATGAAACTCGGTATGGATTTTTCAGTGTTCAAAGAGTCTAACACTTGGAAAGCATTTGGAATCGGTATCATCTTATTCTCACTTATTGGTTATGCTGGTCTTTCAGTTTTTGGCTTAACGTCGGATTCATATGGTGTTGACCGATCTACTGCAAGGCTTGCACCAGATTTTGAGATGCTGACTCTTAACAGGACTGGTTTTGAAACTGATTTGACAAATGATTCAGGCTGGTTTCAACTCTCTGAGCATCGCGGAAAAATAGTCATCATAGATTTCATGGCAGTGGATTGCCAAAGTTGTCACCTTGTTCAGGAGCATTTAGAAATTCGACAAACAGAGTGGGAGGAATTGAGTGGAGATTACCCCGTCATCATCGTTTCAGTGGGCAGTTGGTATACAAGGCCTGAAACGATTGAGGACCTGAATGAAACCTTTGGAGACCCCCAATCGAGTAAGTTCATGCCTTGGCTTGTGGGGACCGGTGCTGATGATTCTGTTATTGTCAATCTCAGTACAGGGGAAAGAGGAGATATGGTAGAACAATACAGTGCTCAAGTCATTCCTCAAGTTTATGTGATCGATCATGAGGGATATATTGTCGCAAGAGAAGAGACAGGGACACCTCTGGATGGTTGGAATTCTTTCGATGAGGCTGTCAAGTTGGCTAATCAAGGAGAAGCCGAAGATTTGCGTTTTTCCTTAAAAAAAGTTGACCGCTCAGCAGGTGCAATATTTGTTATGGGCCTCTTACTGGGAATTTTGGTTTATTTTTCCCCTTGTGCATTTCCAGTTTTACCCGGGTATATCTCTTATTATGTTGGATTAGGACAAAGGCAAGATGAGTTGCTAGATGCTGGAAAGATTCAGTCGAAAATGCCTCACCATTTGGTACTTGGTGGACTTGCAGCTTTAGGCCAACTCACGTTCTTTCTCATCATTGGTCTGATTGTTGTAGGTTTGGGGGAAATTTTTGATCTAACAGGATTATTACATTATTTTGCCCTTATTGTAGCCGTTTTGTTGGTCATTCTTGGAGCCTTTATGCTAACTGGAGGGACGGCTCACTTACTTGGTTTCGTTCAAAAATTGGTAGATAAATGGTCAACGACGGAAATGGATGAGCGTTTTACCCCAAAAAGAAACATGTACTTATGGGGAATTGGTTATTCAGCAGCATCTATTGATTGTACAGCCGCAGCCGTTATACCATTCATTGGTTATCTTGCCATCATTGGAGGTTCGGCTACTTGGACAGGTCTTTTCGGACTTATGATTTCCGTTAGTTTTCTGATGATTGCTGTTACAACCGTTGTAGGTTTTGGTCAACAAAGATTCATATCAGTGTTAAGAAAAAGTACTAACCTCATCAAAGCCGTAGGCTCATGGATGATGATGTTCGCCGGGCTTGGGCTGATCATCTATCTCACTCAACCTGAGTTGGTCGCATCAATCATCTCTTGATGATTGTAGTTTATTTGACCACAAATTATCATGGCAGGAGTCCAATGAGGGTTTAATCCAATACAGCCATGAGTAAATGGCTGTGATGAGTCCTGTTATGAGGTCAAAGAAGAAGTGCTGTTTGGTTGTCATGATTGAAATCATCATCAAGAACCAAGCAAACCATGCCAAAATCTGAATCTTATGACTCCAAACATTCCATCGCTCCAGAACCTTGAGAATAAGGAAACTCTGTACCACATGGAGACTAGGCCAAGCATTGTATGGCGCATCTCCAAGGTGAAGCATAGAATAGAATGTCGATAGCAACCCTGTACCCTGAAGTTCTTTTTCGGTGATTTGTTCTCTGAGGTGAACCTCGACTGGGGCAACGAGAAAAATAAGGTAAATGCATGCCGATACGGTAAACATACCTTGGTGAAATACAAACATTTCCCGCACTCTTCGATCATCGCCTATTCCGTACCATGCCGATAATGGGTAATACAAATACAAAGAGAAGTAAATCAAAATCATCCACGGAACAAATGGCATCCATGAATCAATTGAGAGTGATGGGTCAAAGAGGCTATAATTTCTAAATTGTGAAATTTGGTTGATCCCGATGTATGGTATCAGGAGAAAAATCAGGAAAAGGAACAGCATCCGAGAAAAAAGGATTTTTTTCTCCGACCTAACTGCCCAATTCTTCTCCCAAATAGGCCATGGCTTAGAAAACAATAAGATGCCCCTCTTTAGAACATTTTACCGCAACTTGGGCATGCTGACCATCCTGGTTGTATTGAGATATTACAACATGATTGATGCATTTGTGTTGGGGCTTGTGTTTGGCGGTTCTCGGTCCCATCCCCATCAATGGCTTTTTGCGCAGTTTGCTGTTTTAGGAATTCAGCCATAACTTCAGGCGTTAGTGCACCGGCTTCTTTGGCCATTGCCATCATTTGCATTTGCAAATCATTTTGTTTGTCCATTCTGTTAGATTGATGATTGTGCATTTGATTGATTCTATCTGCTTTTTTGGCTTGAACTTGTTCAAACATTGCCATGGCTCTATCCATTTTCGCATCTTCTTTTTGCATCTCGAGGTCTTGCGTGTCTTTTTGCTTTTGAAAATCTAATTCATATCTGGCCTTATCTCGTTGAAGTTCTGCTTCCCAATGTGCCTCCATCTTTCTTAGTTCTTTGAGCTCGGTTTCCATTTCAACGGTAACTCTACCGTTTGCCTGTGCTCTTTGGATATTTACCTCCATCTCAATTCGAGCGAGGGCACTTGTTTCTTGATGCTTGAATAATTCTGCAGCATGTTCAGCATTTGCTTGTTCCCCTGCTGCGGTTGCCTTGAGTTTTGCTCGATGCTTTTCTACCAATTCCATATCGGTAGGATTTGTAATCGCAAAGGCCTTGAGTAGTGTGAAACCCATATTTGAAAGAAGATTTCTCATCTCCATTTCAGCCGTCATCTCAAATCTTTCTTGGAATTGAGGGGTTCTTAGGTCTGCACTGGTCTGACACTTTGCGATACAGGGAATAATCACTCGGTTTTGTAACTCTGTCGAAATAATGAGGCCCACATCATGCCTGGTTAATGTCGGTGCTCGGTTAGCGAAAATGTTCAACATTTTCGGCAAATCGTCTTTATTGATTTTTAATCTTAGATTTGCAAAACCTTGGGCAACATGACCATCACCCATTTGGGCATTGAAGGGAATGCTGTAATCCATCGGACCGGTCATAGCGAAGAGTAACCTTCGGTCTGTAGCCGTTAGGCCCATTTGTTCCCCAATCCATCTGCTGAATCCTCCTGCCATGTTGCTAAGTATGGTCTCGGAAAGAATATCGCCGATTCTGCCATCGACAATCATAGCGAGCGCTTCATTTGGTTTGAGTACAACTTGTTGCTTTGAAAAAGTCTTGATCTTATCTGCATTCACTAACCTTGCCACCACATCAGGGTGGTCTCTCCATCGATACATTGCCATTTTTTCAACTCCTATTTTTTCCTCAACCCGTTAAGAACATTATTTCTTGCTCCGAAGAATCCACGACATGAAGTCATTTTTTGTGTAGTTTGACGTATAACTGTAAGCAAATCTTCCCCTCCAGTCGCGAGAATGTGTTCTGCGCTGTTGGCAAGATTTACCGCTTTCGTGATCATATCAATAACATCGTGGTCATGTTTAATCAATTTCTTCAAATCAGCATTTGATGGTGAGCGCTGTCCTGAAAAAAATGCATGCTCCATGCCAGAAACAGATTTCTCTACATCATTTGTTAACATATCACACTCTTCCATACACTGCTTTGCCGCTCTCGTTTCCTGTAGTTTGTCTTCTCTGAATGCTGTGTCATGAATATTTTGCATATGAGAGCGAACTCGCCCCCCTGCTCGAATAATTTCTTCGCGCACGAGCTGGTCGACTTCCATTCTTTTTCCCTTGGCATATCCAGAGTAACCAGAAAGAATGAGTTGAACACCTCGAACATAAGGAATCAAGTCGAGTGGGGTTCCTACCATGGTCATCGGTTAGTCTGGTAAATCATAATGGTTTTGAGTATTAGTTGGGGATTTAATCTTCGAGAAGAATAGAATTTTCTGAAAACAATTGCGCTTCTTCATGGTTATGGGTAACGAGAATCGAACCGATTTTTCTTTGTTCCAACAACTCAATGGTATCTTGGAGCAATTTTTTTCTGAGTGTTTCATCTAAGGATGAAAAAGGTTCGTCTAAGAGTAAAAACCGAGGTTCAGCAACAATGGATCGGCCTAATGCTAATCTCTGTGCCTCTCCTCCTGACAATTCATCCACTCTTCTATTTTCATATCCCGGTAGCTGAATAAGTTCAAGAATTTCTTTCACATTGGCGTTTTTGTTTCCTAATTTTATGTTTCCGCTCACATCCAAGTGATGATACAAGACTGGTTTTTGGAATATGAGTCCAATGCCTCTTTTTTCTGTTGGTGTTTCTTGAATATTTACACCATCGAGATTAATTGAACCACTATCAAAAGAATCCAGTCCGCATATGCATCGTAATAACGTCGTTTTTCCAGAACCAGAAGGGCCCATAATTGAAAGTCTCTGACCCTGTTCAATTGTGAAAGAGATATTTTGAAACAGTGTCTTTGAAAATGACTTACTCACATCTTTAATTTCAAGCATTAAAATCCCCCTCCATTATGTTCATCTCTCCATTTTTCTGCAATGGTAAAAAAACTCAATGTGATGATCATTAAAACGGTTGCTACGGCCATAGCCGTTGGGTATGTGAGAGGGTCAAACCCAGGCTTAGACATAATTTGGTCAATTAACACGGAGAGAGTGTCAAAGGAACCATCTCTTGCTAGCATCCATGATGCACCGAATTCGCCCAGAGAGATGGCTGCGCAAAATAATGAGGCCACGATAAGAGGAGGACGAATATAATGCCATTCAATATTCCAAAACAATGCCCAATTGGCTAATCCAAGTGTTTTGGCATGTTCGATCAATTCACCATCAATTGACCTGTATGTGGATAAGAAAATTCGGATGACAAATGGAGTTGCTATGATAATATGAGGTAGTACTGGAATCCACCAATGGCTCATTAAATCCGGTTGCCATTTCATGAATCCAATCAATATTCCCAGTCCAATCATGACGGCAGATATACAAAATGGAAGCATAAGAAAGGTTTCTGCAATTCGAGCTTTGTGATTGCTTCTTTTTTCGAGTTCAATGAGGGATTTAGTAATCAACAAACCTAGTGGTACTGCAATAATGACTGTCATTGAAGCATAAACCAATGACTGCATGGTTGCATCGATGATATCAGTATGGGCATAAGAGCCATTAATTGCTCGCTTCCACCCATCTAATCCCCAAAAGTAGGTGCCTCTTTTGGTTCGATCTTGGATTCGAAATGAACCTACAATAACCGAAATGAGCGGTGTGACTACAAATAGCAAGGCCGGATAAAGGATTAATCTGATTTTTTGAGGCTTTGGTTTTTCATATTTCTCATCGACAAGTGGTATGACTGAACTGAGTTTTTTCTGAAGGATGCCGATTGCACCAAGACCGATCACTAAAATTGTTAATTGTAAAAGGAACGCTGCCAAAATAAGTTGATTAATCTCGACCAGATGACCGGGGATTCCTACACCAGAACTGTGTATGGCCATGAAGGATTCAAGGGATAAATTACCTGGTGTAATCCATCTTATCATTGCGAATGAGGTAAATGAAAAAGTAAAGGTCAAAATGGCACCACTCAAAATTGATGGCCAAAGTATGGGAATCCAGAAACATCGTATCCTCTGATACGGCGTCCTTCCCATTTGTAGAAACCTCAGTTGCTCTTCCATAGAGGGGTGTACTCTTGAGATGACTGGCTCAACAAATCGAATAATGAGAGCAATATTGAACCAAGCGTGGGCTAGTATAAGAGCCATGAATCTGTAATCTTCATTTCCAATAAGATTCAGACCTCCTCTTCCAATAATTGCAAGAAAACCCATTGCTGCAACGATGGTGGGAGTCACGAAAGGCATTGTTAAGATGGCTCTCATAAGCGGTGCTTTCTTCCAGTGATATCGAGCTAAAATCCATGCAAGAGGTAAGCCAATAATTATGGTTAGTAATGTGGAAAGTGTGGCCTGTAAGAAGGTAAACCATAACACTCCAGAGGTTAGGTTATGCGTTTGAAAAGAATGGATGTAAGAAAAACTCCATCCTTCAGAAGCGAATAATATTCTTTTCATTCCAAGGAATAGTGGAAGCAAAATGAGCAATATGAAACTCCCAATTGAAAAAAAGTGAATCAAATGGAATTGACGACTCTTCATGAAAACACAGTTCCCCATTCATTGAGCCATGTAGTGAGGTTTTGATTGATGGTTGCTGAACTCATATACACGGGGTCTTGGGGAATGATTGCATGAAATTCATATCCTTTTTCAGAGGGTAAATTTTCACCTTGAAGAACACTATACATCCAATTTTCTACCGGCATATCTTTATTCACTTCTTTCGATATCAGGTAAGAAATAAATTCATTGGCTAAGTTACCTGAATCACTACCTCTAGCAATACTCACGTATTCAACCTGATGAAAGGCATATGAAGGTATGTCAAGCGGCTTAGAAATTGTGTTGTTATCAGCAAACCAAGCCTCTACACCTGGGGAGTGGCAATACGAGACAGTCAGATCTGCATCTCCTATGTGGTTGTCTTGCCATACACCATACCCGCCTGAATAGTGGACCTCATATGAATCACTCCAGCCGGGTGTAATAATCACTTGATTATCTCTCATCTGTTGCCACCAATCAATGTAAGTTGTATTTTGGTCAGCATCGTGGTCAAAGTAATGTGTCGTTCCTATGAGAAAACCTCTGCCAGGACTGCTGCTTTGCGGACTTGGTATGGCCACCTTTCCATTCCACTCTGGTAAAGTGAGGTCCCATAATGATGTAGGAATGTTGCTTTGATTTTCGCCTCCGATTAGTTCGGAGTTATAATTGAGGCAAATGTAACCGTGGTCATATGGCATACCAAATCCGAGATTATCCTTGAGTGCAATGTCAATCAATTCTATTGATTCGCCGTCTTCTCTGAATAATTCTGTCGAGGCATTATTTGCTAGAGGCTCAAGCAGATCAGCATCGATGGCTGATTGGATATATGTGTTGTCCAATCCGAGAACAATATCGACTTGTGGGCTGTCTTTTGTTTGGAGGAGGTAATTGTAGATACCTCCTGCATCACCTGCCCGAATTATTTTTACCTCGATACCGGTTTTGGTCTCAAAGCCATCAAATAACTTGTCACTGAAACCCAGGCTATCATAAGTAAGGATAGTAATCTCTTTTTTTTCATTTGATTCATCTGTTCCAATGCACCCTGACATTGATGCAGTGACAAAAATAAATGTGAGGAGAATGTGTTTCATCAAATCGCCTCGAGTGTGTTGAGGGCGCGATGGCACTTATCCACGAGTTCAAGTGGATTGTGGGCTGTGATGTATAATCCTGGTTCCCATGCAAATCCTCCTTCATCAAGAAGACAATCAATGCGATTGGTGCTTTCTGTGTTGAGTATGTTTCCATTTTCAATTCGAGCCATAGACCAGCCAAGTTCTTCAATGAATGAATCAATTTTATCCATGTTTACCCCTTTCTCTTTCATCGGTGCGGCTATGTTGATCAAAGCGTTGGCATTATCGTCGATTTTTTTTGTGTTCAATAAAACAGATGCGAGATGGCTTGAGGCACCAAATGAGGGAGTGTCGAAATGTCGGATTTTATTGTCAATCACTGATATTTTTCCCGGAAAAGCAGCCACATCTTCCAAATCACTTGCCTCTTCCAAACAAGAAGCAATGTTGCTGCCAACTGCGGGTATCCAGTTTTTGATCCTTTGAGGATCAATTCTGCTCACGGCCCATTCAAGTCTTTTGAGTAATGCTCTCTCTTTTTGTCCTGACTCCAAATCAACGCCGGTAAGTGATTTGTTAAATTGCAATATTTGGCCAGGTCCAAAAGCGAGTTCAACTACGAATCGTTGTTTGGTAAGTTTTGCATCCGACCCATACACGCGAAGAGCATTTGAGATTTCAGTTGCCCATCCGTCAATCATAAGTTCATCAGCCGTGCCAGCTAACTCTGGTAAAGGTCTCGCGTATTGACGAGATATTGTAGATTGTGTTGTACCTAAAATATTGGCGATTTCGGCTTGAGACCATTCCTTTGCTCGCAATTCTCTAGCAATTTGCATATGCAACCTTTCCAGCCATCTCATTCCATTTTCCCCAAGCATGATCGCCTCACTATGTGTTGGTTATTCAATATTCCTCAAAAAAAATGCATTATGCATATGTGTAATTTATGAATGAAAACCTTAGAATTATAAGACTCATATGGCTCGATTCGCACATAAGCATGGATGAAATGCAATTTCTAGACTCTGTTTACGAGTTAGCGGTATCGTACCTCGATGATGAACGCCCGCTCGTGGATTATCAAAACTTTGAAAGTTTAGAAAAAATTACTGATACTAATCTCCAACATGGACCTATGCCCTACGAACAAATATTGTTAGATATTCAGCATTATCTCAAGTATTGTGTAAAAACAAACCAATCAGGATTCATGAATCCTCTATGGGGGGGCATCAGTACTGTTGCTCTCGCAAGTGAATTGATCACCTCTCTCACAAACACTTCGATGTACACCTTTGAACTCGCTCCGATAGGAACTGTAATCGAGAAATCTATCATTTCCAAAATGCTTGGCTATGTTGGTTATCCCGATGGCGCTGGTACTTTCACAACGGGTGGCTCAAATGGAAATATGCTCGGTATGCTTTGCGCACGATTGAAGCATAATCCGATGGGAATGCACACTGGTTATGATAATCGAAATTTAGTAGCCTTAGTTTCTGAGGAGTCGCATTACTCAGTAGTAATGGCAGGAAATGTTATTGGAATTGGAAAAGAAAATATTATCTCAATTAAATCAGATTCATTTGGCAGAATGCGGGCTGATGCTTTGGCAGAGGAAATTAAGCATTTGAGGGCCGAAGGTAAGGACGTGTTTTGTGTAATCGCGACCTCTGGTACTACTGTGAAAGGCTCGTTTGATCCACTAAAAGAGTTGGCTGAAGTTTGTTTTAGAGAAAATATTTGGCTCCATGTGGATGCCGCTTGGGGAGGTAGTGCGTTACTGAGTTCAAAACACACTCACTTAATGGACGGTATTGACCTTGCAGATTCAGTGTGTTGGGATGCTCACAAAATGATGGGAATCCCGTTAATCTGCTCTTCATTTCTTGTTAAAGATGAATCCATTCTGGCAAAAGTGTGTAACCACACAAAATCAGCACATTACCTCTTTCAAAGTGAAGAAAAAACCAATGATCTTGGTCATTATTCACTTCAGTGTGGGAGGAGAAATGATGCGCTTAAGCTTTTTCTCGCCTGGAGGCAAAAGGGGGATGAAGGTTGGTCAAGACTCATCGATACTTACATGAAGCTTGCCGATTATGTCGAATCAAAAATATCCCTCCATGCTCGTTTAGAGTTGGTCTCTCCGCGAGAGTGGACAAACATTTGTTTTAGATATAGTTCAGAGATTATCGACCAAAATGCATTGAATAAAGAACTCAGAAAACGTTTAATGCAAAATGGAAATTTTATGGTTAGTAAAGCGATGATAGATGGGATGTACATCATTCGCTTGGTGATTTCAAATCCAGAAATTACGACATCCTCGCTTGACAATTTTGTCGAAGAGGTCGTCCGCCTCGGAGAAGAAATCGAAAAGGAATTGCCACACAAATGAAGAGGCACCCTTAAGTTATCCACCTTTTTGCTCAAAGCATGGAAACTTCAAAACCTGTACGGACAGCCCTATATGGGGAACACTTGAAACTCAGCGGCAATATTGTTGATTTTCATGGTTTTGAATTACCTATTTGGTACACTAGTATTACTCAGGAACATCTCGCTTGTCGACGTGAAAGTGGTATTTTTGATGTAAGTCACATGGGGGTATTCCGATTCTCTGGTCATGGCGTAAAACAATGGTTGCAGGGTCTGGCAAGTCAACAAGTAACAGCAATTGAATCTGGGCGTTGTGCCTACACGCATTTTATGGATGAGTCAGGATGTATTATCGATGACATGATCTTTGCTGTTACTTCAGATGACGAAATTCTTGGTGTACCAAATGCAAGTATGATTGATGTGATGAAGGATTGGTTTGATGCCCACCTGACAGAAGGAATTACATTGGAAAATCTTTCATCTGAATACAGCATTATCGCGCTACAGGGCCCTACTTCAAAGGATGTCTGCGAAAAGGTACTTGGAAAGGAAAATCATATTGGACGTTTCAGGTGGAAGCCACTATCGACGAATGAACTAAGCATTGATGGATGGATTCAAGGAACTGGGTATACTGGTGAAAATGGGTATGAAATCTTTATTCCAAACCAGCAGGCACCGCTGCTTTGGTCTTCGTTAGTAGCGGCAGGTTCTACTCCTATCGGATTAGGAGCGAGAGATACCTTAAGATTAGAGAAAGGATATCTGCTATCTGGTCAGGATTTTGCATGGTCAAAATTGAACGGTGATTCTTTTCTTCACCGTGATTCATGGGAGACAAACGTTCCGTTTGGTTTACACCTTGAGCATGAATTTGTTGGTAAAGAAAAGGTTGTCTCCCATGGAACCGATGATGCCCGTTGGTGGGGACTTGTTCAACTAGAAAAAGGCCCAATGCCTCGTCCTGGCAAAGAGATACTTTCCTTGGATGGTGAAGTATGTGGGCGGCTGACGTCTGGCGCACCTTCTCCCTCGTTGGATAGAACAGGTATCGGAATGGGGTATATCAAAGGGGTCTCTGCTGGTGATGAGGTGCTCATACAATCTTCACCAAAGAAGCGCATACGGGCTAAGGTAGTACGGCCGCCATTCGTGTGAAATCATGAACGAATAATGCATTGCCTTATTTCGGATAAGTTCCAGCGGTATGTATGAGCCGAATGATACCCGTATTCTTGATGGTTATTTTACTAGGTGCATCATACAGCCAAATGAGTTGGGTTGAACCTGAAAAGGAAATTTCTGGTGAATTTGATGATATTCATTCTGTAGAATTAACTCCAGAACAAAAAACTGCTCTTTCCTCGTCAGGTTTCACTAGAGGTAGCAACACCAACTGGACCCAAGTTGCTGGTGGAGCAGGTGATGACACTATTTTTGAAATGATGGAAGATTCTCAAGGTGATTTGGTTATCTGTGGGCGAGTAGAAAATGCGACTCAACTCGGTTCGATTTTGCTTGAGGTTTATGGAAATGGAGATATCTTAATTGCAAAATTATCAGGGTCTGGAGTTTGGAAATGGGCGACAGTAGTTGGAAGCCCTGCGTTTGTGGATGCTTGCAGAGGTATCGATGTTGCGGCCAATGACACCATTTATGCCACAGGTTATATCAGAGAACAAATGGAATTTGGTAATGTTTCTGTTCTGGTTAATCCCGGTTGGGATGGTTGGATTGGAGCAATATCCCCAGCAGGAGAATGGGAATGGGTTCGAACATTTGGTGGCGATGATATCGATGTAGGATGGGATGTGGCAGTGGATTCCAAAGGGAATCTTGCCATTACTGGATTTTTTCAAAACACCTCGTTTTTTGGGGGTGCGGGAGCGGTTACTGCTCTTAGTCAAGGTAACGTTTATCGTTACTTTTTGACCTATTTCAACGTCACGCAACAAGAATTTGTTTGGGTCAAAACCACGCGTGGCTACGGTTATTCAACAGCGTTTCAAGTTGTTGTTGACCACACTGATGACGGCATATATACGGCAGGTTACAATAATGGTAACGAGGACTATGCATTCAACAATTCCTCAAACCCTTCCGGTACATGGGCTGCAGTTGTTGCAAAGTATTCGACAAATGGCACCCTCAAATGGATTCATTCAGTTGACTCAAGTGCATGTGGATTAGGGAGTAATTGTGGGGCTTATTTCAATAATATCATTGTACATCCATTTGGGGGCATTGTTGCAGGCGGACAATTTTTGCAAGATTATCGCATTAATGGTGTAGTTCAAGCTGCATCCCAAGGAGTATGGGATGTGTTTGTGATGCGCATCAGTGTTGACGGTAAAGCGATATGGAATTCGCATGGAGGCAGCCCCGGTGATGACCGGGTTGAATCACTTTCAGTAAATCCGAAAGGTCAAATCCAAGTTGGGGGTTGGCACGAAAGGGATATCAGGTTTGGATATCACCTTGCAAACCGAACCTCTAATTCCTATGATGATTTTTACATTGCCCAACTATCGCACACAGGAACTTGGCAATGGGCATTTTCCAACGGAGGAGGTTTTACAGATAGTGTCGGAGGATTGCTTGCGTTATCAGATGGTTCAATCGTAGCGGCAGGAGACTTTACTGGACTTGTGACTTTGGACAGCGGCAATACGTTATATTCCTCTGGTGATGGAGACATGTTCGTATGGAAATTTTTCCATGATGCAGATGACGATGATGTGGGCGATTATTGGGATAATTGTATCAATGTTCCTAATTTGAATCAAACTGACTACGAAAATGATGACCTTGGAGACGCATGCGATCCTGATGATGATAATGATGGCTTACATGATGTCCTCGATGATTGCAATCAAGGTTTCATCGGTTGGAATCAAACAGATCCAACTCTTGATCATGATGCAGATGGTTGTCATGACGAGGAAGAAGATCTAGACGACGATGCAGACGGGGTTCTCGATGTAGATGACTTGTGTCCTAAAGG
>CEUV01156880.1_pt1 | contig 29689 bp, 27 predicted proteins | sample 356401 | NCBI WGS metagenome assembly CEUV01 (sample SAMEA2622710, study PRJEB7988) | marine metagenome | isolation source: saline water (ENVO:00002010), including
TCCCATTATTTCCAATGTTTATAGTTTTTTTTATTTCTGCTCTTGCTGAAACTAACAGAGCACCATTTGATTTACCTGAGGATGAATCATCATTAGTTGGAGGATACTTTACCGAATACTCCTCTATGCTTTTTGCTATGTTTTTTTTAGGAGAGTATGCTGCTATGATTATGATGAGCGGAATGGCAACCATTTTATTTTTAGGAGGATGGTTACCTCCTTTTAATATAGCCTTATTGAATGAAATTCCGGGCTTTATTTGGTTTTCTGCAAAAACATCTTTAATGCTATTTACTTTTTTATGGGTTAGAGCAACTTTTCCACGATTTAGATATGATCAATTAATGAGAATTGGATGGAAAGTTTTTCTTCCTTTTTCTTTATTATGGGTTGTTTTAACCTCAGGTTTTTTAATTATTTTTGATTTATTGCCTTCAAGTACATAAGGAGAGTTTATTTGGGTAAAATATTTAGGTCTTTTTGGTTCATAATGTTAGGGGAACTGTGCTCTGGTATGTTTTTGACTTTAAAGTACATGTTTAGAAAACCGGTTACTATTAATTATCCTTTTGAAAAAGGAAAAATAAGTCCTCGATTTAGAGGTGAGCATGCGTTAAGAAGATATCCTAATGGTGAGGAAAGATGTATTGCATGTAAATTATGCGAGGCAGTTTGTCCGGCTTTGGCAATTACTATTGACTCTGAGCCTAGAGATGATGGTAGTAGAAGAACTACTAGATATGATATCGATATGACAAAATGCATTTATTGTGGTCTTTGTGAAGAAGCATGTCCCGTGGATGCTATTGTTCAGGGCCCAAATTATGAATTTGCAAAAGAGACCCGAGAAGAACTTTTCTACGATAAAGAAAAGTTATTAGAAAATGGTGATAGGTGGGAATCAGTCCTATCTAAAAATATTCAAAAAGATAAACAGTTTAGGTAGTCTAGAGGTTAATTTTTATGCTCTCATTATTTTTTTATTTATTTTCAATTATAGCTGTATTGTCAGCAATAATGGTGATTACCGTAAAAAATCCCGTTCACTCTGTTTTTTTTCTAATTCTTACATTTTTTAATGCAACTGGTTTATTTGTTTTAATGGGAGCAGAATTTTTAGCTATGCTTCTTCTTGTAGTTTACGTAGGTGCCGTTGCTGTATTATTTTTATTCGTAATTATGATGTTAAATATTGATTTTAGTCTTCTTAGGACAGGAATGATAAAAAATGCTCCGCTTGGACTTTTAATAGGAGCTATTCTTTTAGGAGAAATTATTTTTTCTTATATTGGTATGAAGTACGGAATTGGTAATATTCCTGGTAGCGAATTGTTTGTAACCTTATCAGAGGAAGAGAATACAAGAGCTTTGGGTAAAGTAATATATACTGATTATATTTATTTATTCCAGTGTGCTGGATTAATACTTTTAGTTGCGATGATAGGGGCGATTGTTTTAACTCATCGAAAAAGAGATAATGTTAGAAAACAAGATGCGGTAAAACAAACTATGCGTGATAAATCAGAATCTATTCAAGTTAATAAAGTAGAGATAGGAAAAGGTGCAAAATAATGTATGAAATTAGCCTTACTCATTATCTTATTTTATCCTCCATAATATTTACAATTGGTATATTTGGTGTTTTTCTTAATAGAAAAAATTTAATAATAATTTTAATGTCAATAGAATTAATGCTGTTAGCTGTAAATATTAATTTCATCGCTTTTTCTACACATCTAGATTTAATTTTAGGGCAAGTATTTGCTTTATTTGTTCTAACAGTTGCTGCTGCAGAGGCTGCTATTGGTTTAGCAATTTTAGTAGTATTCTTTAGATCAAGAGGATCTATAGCTGTAGATGATGCAAATAGTATGAAAGGATAAAATGCTTAAACTTTTAGTATTTTTGCCATTATTAGGTTCGATTTTTAGCGGTTTATTTCCCGCTATTCTTGGTAGGAAAGGATCTATATGGATTCCTACTTTATTTTGTTTTGTATCATTAATTTTTTCTATAATTTTATTGATTCAAGCCATTGGCGGAGAGTCATATATTGTTCATTTGGGTTATTGGATAAAATCTGAATCATTAACTGTAAGTTGGGCGCTTAAGCTAGATATGTTAAGTGCAATTATGCTCTTTGTAGTCATGTTAGTTTCTAGTTTAGTGCATTTATATTCAATAGGATATATGGAACATGATGAGCATAAGCCCAGATTTTTTTCATATCTATCATTATTTACTTTTGCAATGCTTATGTTAGTTACGTCCAATAATTTCCTACAATTATTTTTTGGCTGGGAAGGTGTTGGATTATGTTCTTATTTGCTCATAGGTTTTTGGTTTAAAAAACAAAGTGCAAATGCTGCTGCTATAAAAGCATTTCTCGTAAACCGAGTAGGCGACTTAGGGCTCATTTTGGGTATTTGCGTTATATATAAATTAACTGGAAGTTTAGATTTTAATATAGTTTTTGCTAATGTCTCTTCATTCATAAATACTAGTATTTTATTTTTTAATATAAATATACCATACATTGAGTTGGCATGTTTTTTATTATTTATCGGAGCTATGGGTAAATCTGCTCAAATTGGTCTACATACTTGGTTAGCAGATGCAATGGAAGGTCCTACTCCAGTATCAGCACTTATTCATGCAGCTACTATGGTAACAGCTGGCGTATTCCTTGTCGCTAGATGCTCTCCATTATTTGAATACGCTCCTATATCTCTAAATTTTGTAATTTTGGTGGGTGCTACAACGTCAATTTTCGCCGCTTGTATTGCTATCACTCAAAATGATATAAAAAAAATTATTGCTTATTCTACATGTAGTCAATTAGGTTATATGTTCTTTGCATGTGGAGTTTCAGCATATTCTGCTGGCATGTTTCATCTAATGACACATGCGTTTTTTAAGGCTTTATTATTTTTAGGAGCGGGTTCTGTCATTCATGCATTATCAGATGAGCAGGATATAAGAAAAATGGGTGGGCTTGCTAAAACTCTTCCATATACTTGTATAGCAATGTGGATAGGTTCACTTGCATTAGCTGGCCTTCCTCCATTTGCAGGTTTTTTCTCAAAGGATATTATATTAGAGGCTGCATGGGCACATAATAGTGGTTTTGGATATATTGCATTTTATTTAGGCCTGATTGCGGCTTTTTTGACAGCTTTTTATTCATGGAAGATTTTATTTATGGTTTTTCATGGTAAAGCTAGAACTGATATAAGTAAAGCACATGAATCTCCTTTATATATTCTTATTCCACTTTTTATTTTATCTATAGGAGCCATAATTTCTGGATGGATAGGTTATAGAATGGTAGATACTCATCACGATTTTTGGTTAGGATCAATTTTAATATTAGATAATCATAAAGCTCTAGCTAATGCACATTATGTTCCTTTATTGGTAAAACTATCTCCAATTATTGTAGCTCTTTTTGGTATATACTTTGCTTGGTTATTTTATATAAAAAAATTAACACTTCCAGAAATTTATTCTGAAAAGTTTCCAAGATTATATAGAGTTTCTAAAAATAAATTTTGGTTTGATGAATTGTACGAATTTGCCTTTACAAAACAACTAAAGAAAATGGGTAATATCTTATGGACTGTAGGAGATATTAGGATCATAGATAGATTCGGACCAAATGGTATAGCTTATTTATGTGCTCGTTTAGCTAATAAAATTAAGCTACTTCAGAGTGGTTATGTATATCATTATGCTTTTACTATGTTTTTTGGTTTAATTATTTTATTTAGTTGGCAGTTTCTTGTCTATTTTGGATTAATGTAAAATGAGTAGTTGGCCAATTTTATCATTAATGATTTTTATTCCTATCTTTGGAGCTTTTTTTATAAGCTTAATTGATGGGGAAGAAAAGACCATAATAAAAAACACTAAAATGGTAGCATTATGGACTTCGTTAGTAGTATTTATTTTATCATTATTTTTATGGTTAAATTTTCCTAAAGCTAATGGTTTTCATTTCATAGAAGAGGTTAATTTATTTTCAACGGCAGGTATTTCATATAGATTAGGAATAGATGGTATTTCTATGCTTTTTGTTGTTTTATCAGCATTTCTTGTTCCAGTATGTATATTGGCAAGTTGGAAATCTATCGTAATTAGAGTAAAAGAATACATGATACTATTCCTATTATTAGAAACTTTAATGATAGGAACATTCTGTGCTCTAGATTTACTATTATTTTACATTTTCTTTGAAGCTCTACTTATACCTATGTTTTTAATTATTGGTATTTGGGGAGGACCTCGAAGAATTTATGCAGCGTTTAAATTTTTCTTATATACTTTAGCTGGATCAGTATTATTTTTGATAGCTATAATAGTAATGGGTTATTCATCTGGGACGTTTGATATTCGTGAACTAATGGAATATAACTTTCCATATCAACTACAGTTATTATTATGGCCGGCATTATTTGCATCATTTGCAGTTAAAACACCTATGTGGCCTTTTCATACATGGCTTCCGGATGCTCATGTGGAAGCTCCTACAGCAGGATCTGTAATATTGGCAGGAGTATTGTTAAAAGTTGGAGGATACGGCTTTATTCGCTTTTCAATACCTATGTTACCTAACGCAAGTGAATTTTATGCTCCATTAGTTTTTACACTAGGTGTCATTGCTATTATATACGCGTCATTAGTAGCTTTAATGCAAAAAGATATGAAAAAATTAATAGCATATTCTTCTGTTGCACATATGGGATACGTAACTATTGGCTTATTTACGTTTAAGCAAGAAGGAATAGACGGAGCCATTATTCAAATGTTAAGTCATGGTTTAGTATCGGCAGCATTATTTCTTTGCATAGGGGTATTATATGACAGAATGCATACAAGAATGATTAAGGATTATGGAGGAATAGTTTCTAATATGCCAAAATTTGCTTTTATTTTTATGGTGTTCACATTGGCTTCGATTGGTTTGCCAGGAACTAGTGGATTTGTAGGAGAGTTTTTGGTTTTAATAGCTGCTTATGAAGTTAGTGGGTATCTTGCTTTTACGACTGGTTTAGGAATGGTTTTAGGAGCAGCTTATATGTTGTGGCTTTATAAAAGGGTTGTTTTTGGCAAGTTAGAAAATTCTAATCTTATAAAAATTACGGATTTAGATAGAAGAGAATATATAATCTTTGTTCCTATTATAGTAGGAGTATTTTGGTTAGGTATCTATCCAGAGACTTTTACTATAGAATTCAGAGAAACAGTATTAAATTTAGTTAATTCTATAAATACTAGAGTTATGAATTAACGAGTTTATGGAGAAGTAATTGAATTCAATATCAAATATCTTAGACTTAAATATTGCTTTACCAGAAATATTTTTATCCTTATGGCTTCTTGTTTTTATACCGTTGGGAGTTTATTCCGGAGGTAATAAATCTAATCGACAATCTTATTTCTCAATATTCTCAATATTCGGTCTTTTAGGAACATTATTAATTCTTTTAATGGGGGACAACAGGGCTGCATTGGGTTTTTACGAACTAGTGGTAACTGATAGGTTAGCAACTTATTTAAAGTCTCTTATATTATTTTCGGCAATAATAGTATTAATAATTTCAGAAAAATATAGAAGTATAGAGAATTTATATATATTTGAATACCCATTACTAATCCTATTTTCTATACTGGGTATGCTTGTAATGTTGTCGTCTAACGATTTTATTACATTATATCTAGGTTTAGAGTTACAATCATTAGCATTATATGTCCTCGCTTCAACAAAAAAAGATTCTTTAAAATCATCAGAAGCAGGTCTTAAATATTTTATACTTGGTGCATTAGCTTCTGGATTTTTCTTATTTGGTGCTTCTTTATTATTTGGAATAACAGGCACTACATCATATACAGTTTTAAGTTTTAATACTTTGAACCCTAATGAAGTAAGTCTTTTGTTAATTTTTTCAGTAGTTTTAATAATCTCTTCAATCGCATTTAAACTATCTATTGCTCCATTTCATATGTGGACTCCAGATGTTTATGAAGGCGCTCCTACCTCTATAACTGCTTTTTTTGCCATTGTTCCTAAAATTGCTGCTATTGGAGTATTAATGAGAATTCTCTATATAGCTTTAATAGATATACACGTTGTATGGCTGCAGTTGGTTTTAGTATTAGGCTTACTATCAATATTTGTAGGTGCATTTGGCGCACTTCTGCAAAAAAATATAAAAAGACTAATGGCATATAGTGCTATAAGTAATATTGGTTATATATTTTTAGCATTAAGTTTAGGCAGTCAGCTTGGCTTAGAAGCATCACTAATATATATAACTGTATATTCTATATCTTCAATTGGAGTTTTTACATTTATTCTTTCTATGGAAAAAGATAATATTATGTTGGATGAGATTGCTAGTTTTTCTGGATTATCTAAATCTAATCCTTTTTATGCGGTTTGTTTAAGTATTTTGCTTTTATCAATGGCAGGCTTACCCCCACTAGCTGGTTTTATAGCTAAGTTCTATGTATTTAAAGCTGTAGTAATATCCGGTTATATGTGGATAGCTGTAATTGGAATTATTGGAAGTGTAATTTCTGCATATTATTATTTAAATATTATAAAAGTAATGTATTTAGATGAATTAGAAGAATCTTTTACTATTGATTCAAAGGTAAGTATGAAAATTATTTTACTTATATCTTCCTTATTCATTTTAATATTTATAGTATACGCAGATAATTTTATAAGCTTTATGTCTTATATTAGTAGAGCAATTGTTTTGTGAGAAATATAAATAAATTAAGCTCTGGTTATGAGGTAATTGAGTTTGAAGAGTTAGACTCGACTATGGCCATGATGAAAGAAATGGCTTTAGCAGGATGTAATATTAAAACTGCTGTAAGAGCTAAAAGACAAATTAGCGGTCGAGGTAGACATGGAAGAGTATGGGAATCTCCTCTTGGAAACTTGTATTTTTCTTTCTTAAGACAATCGGAAAAAAATAATAAAAACTTATTTGCGCCTGTCTTTATTGCTGCTTTAAGTGTAGCTCATACAATTATTTATGTGACAAAAAATAAACTAGTTCCTAGCATCAAATGGCCAAATGATATTTTAATAAATAAGTCAAAAATTGCTGGTATTTTGATAGAGAATATAACTATTCCAGATAAAGCAGATGTTTTAAATATAGGTATAGGAATAAATATAATTTCTAATCCTAAAGAAGTTATTTATCCTGCCACAAACCTTAAAAAGGAAAATATTACTATCAGTCCTAATGAAATGTTAAATGCTTTTTTTATTCAGTTTGTTAAGATAAATAAAATATTTGAAAATAATGGCATTGAGATGATATTTGAAATGTGGAATGAATTAGGGCATAAAATTGGTGATCCGGTTAGCGTAAAAGTTGGTAGTAAAGAAATTATTGGAAAATTTAATGGATTGACTAAAGAAGGCGCTTTAATAATTATAGATAAACTAGGCAAAAAAGAAACAATATTAGCTGGAGATGTGTTTGCAATATGAATAAAAAATTATTAGATAAAAATATTATGGTAATTGATGTAGGAAACACTAATACTGTTTTTGCATTAGTCAATAATCAAGGAATCGTTCATAAATGGAGAATGTCTACAGTTGTTCATAGAACAGCAGATGAATATGAAACTTATTTAAATGCATTCTTAAGTAAAATAAATTCATTAATATTAACAGATGTTGTAATTTCCTCTGTAGTACCTGCGGTTAATCATGAATTAAAGTCTTTCATTTCTAACTATTTTAAAATTACCCCTATGATAATAGGGGATAATATTTCTCCAAAATTATCTGTTTCTCTTGAACGTCCAGATGAAATTGGAGCAGATAGATTGGTTAATAGCTTAGCGGCTATACGTATATATGGAAGTCCAATTATAGTAATAGATTTTGGGACGGCTACAACATTTGATGTTGTAGATATTAATAATTCATATATTGGAGGTATAATTTCTCCAGGAGTTCATCTATCTATGGATGCATTAGATAAAGCTACGGCACGTTTGCCTCGTATTGCTATTGTAAAACCAGATAAAGTAATTGGAACTAACACTATATCAGCTATGCAATCTGGAATATTTTGGGGTTATGTTGGTTTATTAGAAGGTGTAATTACTAAAATAAAAAAAGAAAATAATGATGATATGAAGGTTATTGCTACAGGTGGATTAGCAAATTTATTTAAACCATATACAGATGCTATAGATTTTATTGATGATGACCTTACATTGAAAGGTATAGCTCTAACTTGGGATTTCGAATTGGATATTTTTTCATAATGAATTTACCTAGACCTAAAAATGATGAACTAATGTTTTTACCTTTGGGGGGGTCTGGTGAAATTGGTATGAATTTTAATTTATATGGTAATTCAGGTAAGTGGTTAATAGTAGATTGTGGTGTTACATTTGGAGATCCGACATATAGTTCAGTAGATATAGCTATGCCAGATATAGGCTCTATAGAAGATTCTGCAAAATTTATTTCTGGATTATTATTAACTCACGCGCATGAAGATCATATAGGAGCAGTACATCATTTATGGCCGTATTTAAGATGTCCAGTTTATGCAACTGATTTTGCAGCAGAAGTTTTGATTAGAAAACTTAAGGATGTAGGTTTAGAAAAAGAGGTTATAATAAATAGAATTAAGATAAATTCCAAAATTAAAATTGGTCCTTTTAATATTGAAATTATTAGTATGTCTCATTCAATAATAGAACCATCATCTGCATTGATAAAAACTGATGCAGGAACTGTTTTTCACACGGGAGATTGGAAAATTGATTATAATCCTCAAATTGGGGAAGGGGTTAATAAGAAAAGGTTAAAGCAGTTATCTAATGAAAATATTTTAGCAATGGTTTGTGATTCAACTAATGTATTGGTAGAGGGTAGTTCCGGTTCAGAGGAAGATGTAATAAAACCATTAACTAATATTATAAAAAATTGTAAGGAGAGAGTTATTGTTTCTACGTTTGCTTCTAATGTGACTAGAGTTAATACTTTAGCAAAAATTGGCGTTTCTTTAGGAAGAAAAGTTGGTCTAGTTGGGCAGTCAATGTGGAGAATGGTTGAAATTGCTAAAACCTGTGGTTATTTAACTGATCTTCCCGCTTTTATTTCTGAAAAGGATATTAAGAATATTGATAAAGATAAAATATTAATTATTTGTACAGGTTCTCAAGGTGAGCCAAGAGGGGCATTAAATAGAATTGCTAATGGTAATCATAGAGATATAAGTATTAGTAATGGAGATACAGTAATTTTTTCCTCAAGGGTTATTCCTGGTAATGAAGTAAGTATTTCTAACATGCAAAATAAACTATCTGATCTTGGAGTTAATATTATAGAGTCTACAAATGATTGTTTAATTCATGTAAGTGGACATCCAGCAAAAGAAGAATTAGCACAAATGTATTCTTGGGTTAAACCTCATACATTAATAGCCGTACATGGAGAGACACGTCATATTAATGCACATGTCAAATATGCACTAGGCCAACAAGTTAGCAATGCTATACCTGGTAGAAATGGTTCTTTAATACAATTGGCTCCAGGTGATCCAAGGTATATTGGAGAACTTGAATATGGAAGGCTGATAGTTGATGGCAATGATTTAATAACTAGAAATTCTGAAGTTCTTAAGCAAAGACAAAAAATGATGTATAATGGATCAGTTCATGTTGTTTTATTTACAGATAAAGATTATAGTTTAATTGCGGAACCTAATATAATGGCTGTAGGCTTAGCAGAAATAATTGAAGATGATAATCCAGAAGATTTTATAAAAAGCTTTATCAAAGATGATATAAAATCGTATTATAAATCTAAAGAACTAGATAAAAATTATATTCAAGAAAGCATGACTCTTGCATTAAAAAGAAGTATTAAAGTTCAATATATGAAAAAACCTTTATTAAAGTTAGAAATTAATATTTTAAATTAAATGGATGTGAAATGATAGGTAAATTAAACCATGTAGCAATAGCTGTTCCTTCAGTTTCTAATGCAGCAGATCAGTATAAAAATATTTTAGGGGCAAAAGTATCAAAACCATTAGATTTACCCGATCATGGTGTTAAAACAGTTTTTGTAGAATTAGATAATACAAAAATAGAATTATTAGAACCAATTGGAAAAAACTCTCCAATAGAAAACTTTTTGAAGAAAAACCCTTCTGGTGGAATGCATCATATATGTTATGAAGTGCCTGATATTTTAAAAGCCTGCTTAAAAATGCAAAAGGAAGGAGCTACTATTTTAGGATCTGGAAAACCTTCTATTGGTGCACATGGAAAACCTGTAATATTTATTCATCCTAAAATCTTTAACGGAACATTGATTGAGTTGGAAGAAATATAATGTCATTATTTGAATATTTTATAATTTATATTGTTATATGGTGGATTGCTTTTTTTATCTCATTGCCAATGGGAGTTAAAAAACCTAAAAATGTTGAAATAGGTCATGATTCTGGCGCACCAGATAAAACTTATTTATGGAAAAAATTTATTATTGTGAGCATAATAACTTTAATGCTTACATATTTAACAGTTTTAATAATAGAAAGTAAAATTATTTCTCTTAGTTAAGTTGTTAATATATAAAGATAATAAGGATTTATTATGAGGCGAAGTAAATTATTTCTTCCAACATTAAAAGAAAACCCCTCTGAGGCATCAATTAACTCACATAGATTAATGCTCAGAGCAGGCATGATAAGACAGTCTTCCTCAGGAATATATACCTGGTTGCCATTAGGATATAAAGTTTTAAGAAATATAGAAAAAATTATAAGGTTTGAACAAAACATAATATCTCAAGAATTGTTAATGCCTACTATACAAGACTCTGAAATATGGAAAAAATCAGGCAGGTTTAATGATTATGGTAAGGAAATGCTTAAATTTAAAGATAGGCATGAACATGAATTATTATATGGTCCAACTAATGAAGAATTGATTACAGATATTTTTTCTAAAAATATAATGAGTTATAAGAGTTTGCCACTCTGCTTATATCATATCCAATGGAAGTTTAGAGATGAAATAAGGCCTAGATTTGGAGTTATGAGAGGTAGAGAGTTTTTAATGAAGGATGCCTATTCATTTGATAAGAATAAAGATGATGCAATTGAGTGTTATAACAGAATGTTCTTAAATTATTTAAGAATATTTGATAAAATGGAGCTCAAAGCTATACCAGTTGCAGCTGATACTGGGCCTATAGGTGGAGATTTAAGCCACGAATTTATTATTTTAGCTGAAACAGGTGAATCTGATATTTTTCTGGATAAAAATATATTAAATGAAAAAATCCCGAATATAAAATATGATGATCCAATATCTATTTCTAAATTAGTAAATAAATTAACTTCCTATTATACTGCAGCTGATGACAAACATGATCATGATAGATATTTAAAATCGGTAGAAGAGAAAAACAGAATTCAAACTAGAGGTATTGAGGTAGGACATTTATTTTATTTTGGAGATAAATATTCTAGGCCATTAGGAGCAAATATTGCTAATGAAAAAGGGTTAAACATTCCTGTTGAAATGGGTTCATATGGAATTGGAGTATCTCGATTAGTAGGAGGTATAATAGATGCTCACCACGACGATAAAGGTATATGTTGGCCAGAAAGTGTAGCTCCATATATTATAGGTATAATTAATCTAAGACAAAATGATGTACCTTGTTCTCAATTATCAGAAAAAATTTATGATAGTTTAAAGAATAATAATATTGAGGTTTTATATGATGATAGAGACGAGGGTGCAGGTAACAAGCTGGCTGAAATGGATCTAATTGGTATACCTTGGCAGATTAGAATTGGACCTAGAGGAGTTAAAAATGGATATTTTGAATTGCTGAATAGAAAAACAAGTGAAATTCAAGAAATTTCAATTAATGATACTGCTAAAATTACTAATATTATTCTAGGATAATGCTTTGATATTTTCTTATGAGTTATGGATAGCCTATAGGTATCTTAGAGCTAGAAGAGAGGATGGTTTTATATCTATTGTGAGTTGGTTCTCATTAATTGGGATTTCTCTGGGAGTAGCTACACTCATAATAGTAATGTCGGTAATGAATGGCTTTAGGGAAGAGTTGCTGTCTAGAATAATTGGTTTAAATGGTCATGCATCTTTATATCTAAATGTAGACTCTAAAAAGATAAACTCTAACAATATTGAAAATCTATTAATGGATATAGAAGAAGTCACTGATGTTATTCCAATAGTGGAGTCTACAATAATGATTTCAGCGAATAATAAATCTAAGGGTATTATTACTAGAGGTATTTCTAGTGATAATTTCATGAGTAATCAGCTTCTATACAATAGTATATCTAGCAGTACTTTTAATAACTTTACAAAACAGGATAGTATAATTATTGGTAATAAATTATTTAAATATTTAAACCTTGATATTGGAAGTCAAATTACATTAATTGCTCCAACAGGATTAAATACTCCTTTTGGAAGTGCACCTTTAGCAAAAAAATTTAATATTGCCGGTACATTTGATTTAGGTATGTATGAATATGATTCATCCGTTATATTTATGAAAATAGATAATTTACGCGACTTTATAGGATATGAGAGTGATCAAATTGATAATATAGAAATATTTTATAAAAACCCAGATAATGCTTATAAAAATTCTTATAATATAAAGGTAAAATTAGATAGTATTGAGCAAGGTCATTTGGTTATACCTTGGACCAATAGACATAAGCAATTATTTAGTGCATTAGAAGTTGAGAGAAATGTAATGTTTATTATTTTAACACTTATAATAATTGTTGCTGCATTTAATATAATTTCTTCAATGATTATGCTAGTAAGAGATAAAGAAAGCAGTATATCTATACTAAGAACAATTGGAGTGACAGATAAATCAATTTTAAAAATATTTATTATAGTAGGTTCTTCAATAGGTTTTATTGGTACAACATTAGGTTTAATTATTGGTTTGTTATTTTCTTTAAATATTGAAAAAATTCAAAAAATTCTTGAAGATTTCACTGGTAGTAATCTTTTTTCTGAAGAAATCTATTTTTTATCCAAATTACCTTCTAAAATTATTATTTCTGAAGTGGCTTTAGTTATTTTAATAGCATTTATATTATCTTTATCTGCTACTATTTATCCAGCATGGAGAGCCTCAAAAATTGATCCAATCAAGGTTTTGAGACATGCCTAGAGGTTCTGATTATATACTAAATTTTCAAAATGTATCACATAAATTTAAACAAGGTAAAAGCGTTATTAAAGTTTTAAATTCTGTAAATTTTCAGCTTAAGAATAATTGCATTGCTGCTTTAATAGGTTCTTCTGGTTCTGGTAAGTCGACATTTCTTCATTTAGCAGGTTTATTAGAAAAGCCTAATAATGGAAAAATATTAATAAAAAATAAAATCGTAAATAATCTTAATAATTCTGATAGAACTATGATGAGAAGAAATTCATTAGGATTCGTATACCAGAAAATTTATTTACTACCTGAATTTACTGCATTAGAAAATGTTATTATTCCGCAAGTTATAAAAGGTGTAAGAAAAAATATTGCTTTGGATAGAGCGAGAAATATACTTTCTTCTATGGGCTTGAAAAATAGATTAAACCATAGACCTTCTAGTTTGTCAGGAGGAGAGCAACAAAGAATTGCGATAGCTAGGGCAATTATTAATAAGCCTGACTTGATACTTGCTGATGAACCTACAGGTAATTTGGACAGTTCTTCATCAGAATTAATTTCTGATTTACTACTTAATAGCATTAAATCATCAAATACATCAGCAATAATTGCTACACATAGTTTAGAATTAGCTGAAAAGTGTGATTTAATTTATAAAATAGATAATGGTAAAATTATATGAATTATAATTTTATATAATATTTATTTAAGTATATTATTAAGTATGCATAATTATATCCATCTTAGATGTAGATCATCTTATTCATTAGCGCAGGGTGCAATTAAAATTGATGATTTAGTTAACCTTGCAAAAGAAAATAATATGCCAGCTTTAGCATTAACTGATAATGGTAATTTATTTGGTGCATTAGAGTTCTCTATTAAATCTGCAAATAATGGAATTCAGCCTATTATAGGCTCAATATTAGATTTAGAAGTTCAATTAAGTAACAATAATTATGAGCAAGCAGACAATTGTAAAATACTGTTATTAGTAAAAAATAATACTGGATGGAAAAATTTATCTTTTTTAGTCAGTAAATCTTTCTTAGATGAGGAGAATGGAGTTCAAAAACCTATTTCTTTAGAGGACTTATTTAATCATTCTGACGGTTTAATTTGTTTATTAGGCGGTATTTATGGCCCATTATTTAGCTATATGATTTCAGACCAAATAGATAAGTTAGATAATATAATTAATTTATTTAAGAAATATTTTCCAGATAGACTGTTTATGGAAATTATGAGACACGGTATTGAAAAAGAAAAAATTTTTGAAAATAAGTTTTTAAGATTAGCTTCTGAATATTCTATTCCCATTTTAGCAACTAATAATATTTATTTTGATAATGAAGACATGTATGAAGCTCATGATTGTCTTTTATGTATTTCTGATGGCACTACAATTAGTGATATTAATAGAAGTAGAATTACAAAAGATCATTATTTTAAGTCTCAAGAAGAAATGGCTAATTTGTTCTCAGACATACCTCAAGCTATAAGTAATTCTGTGATCATAGCAAATATGTGTAGTTTTTTAATGGAAGAAAAAAAGCCATCTTTACCTTCTTATCCTAAAAATATAGATGTAAGTGAACATCAAACTCTTATAGATCATAGTGAAATAGGATTGAAACAAAGGCTGAAAAATTCAAAAATAACTAATAGTAATGATATCTATTTTGAGCGACTAACTTATGAGCTTGATGTAATTTCCAATATGGGTTTTTCTGGATATTTTTTAATAGTTGCAGAATTTGTAAACTGGGCAAAAGATAATAATATTCCAGTAGGACCAGGTAGAGGTTCTGGGGCTGGCTCATTGGTTGCATGGTCACTAGGTATTACAGATTTAGACCCAATTAAATATAACTTATTATTTGAACGTTTTTTGAACCCCGAACGAATTTCAATGCCTGATTTTGATATAGATTTTTGTCAGTCTAAAAGGGATGAAGTTATAAATCATGTTCAAGAAACTTATGGTGAGGATCGAGTTGCTCAGATTATAACTTTTGGTTCACTGCAAGCAAGGGGAGCATTAAGAGATGTAGGAAGAGTTTTAGGTATTCCATATGGAAAGGTTGACGAGTTATGCAGATTAATACCTAATAATCCTGCTTCGCCTACAACTCTAAAAGAAGCTTTAGATATAGAGCCAAAATTAGTAGCAGCAATTAGCTCAGGGGAAGAAATTTCGCAATTATTTAATATTTCTTTAAAATTAGAAGGTTTATTAAAAAATGCTGCCACACATGCTGCAGGATTAGTTATTGGAGATAAACCCTTATTAGATATGATACCATTATATAAAGATCCTAAATCAAAGATAGCTTCAACACAGTATAATATGAAGTATACTGAACTATCAGGGCTTGTTAAATTTGACTTTTTAGGATTAAAAACTTTATCAATATTAGATATGGCTTCTGTTTTATTAAGAAAATATGATAAAACATTCAAATTAGATGATATTCCTTTAGATGATAGAAAGACATATGAAGAAATTAGTTCAGGTGAAACAATTGGTATATTTCAGTTAGAAAGTCAAGGAATGAGGGATGTTCTATCAAAATTAAAACCTGATAGATTTGAAGATATAATTGCAGTAGTGGCTCTTTATAGACCTGGACCAATGGATAATATTCCTTCTTTTATTAATAGAAAACATGGGCTTGAAAAAGTGGAAGTACTACACCCTTTACTTAATACTATTCTTGAAGAAACATATGGAATAATGATTTATCAAGAGCAAGTTATGGAAGCTGCACAAAAACTCTCAGGTTATTCATTAGGCCAAGCTGACCTATTAAGAAGAGCTATGGGAAAAAAGATTAAATCAGAAATGGATAATCAAAGAGAAACTTTTATTGATGGAGCATTAAAAAATAATATAGATAAAACATTATCATCTCAAATATTTGAATTAATTGCACGTTTCGCAGGCTATGGTTTTAATAAAAGTCATGCAGCTGCATATGCTTTAATAGCTTATCAAACTGCTTGGTTTAAAACTAATCATCCAGAAATATTCTTATCCTCACTTATGACTTTTGATTCTGAATTAACAGAAAAAATTAATATATATAGGAATGAACTTTCAAGGTTGAATATTAAATTATTAGGTCCAGATATTAATTTTTCTTTGTTAAATTATAATTTAGAAAAATCTTCAGAAGGTAAATTATCTATAAGAACTGGTTTATGCAGTATTAAAAATATTGGAAATAAAGCATTAAATTCTATAGTTCAAGAAAGAAAATTGAATGGACAATATAATAGTTTATTAGAGTTTGCGAGTAGAATGGATAATAATTTATTAAGTAGATCCCATTATGAAAATTTAGCATTAGCTGGTGCATTTAATTCAGTAAACTCAAATAGAAAACAAACTTTTATGTCGGCTCAAGTATTAGTAGATTTATCTATAGCTTCATCAGGAGATAAACATAATCAGCAAGAAAATATTTTTGGAGATAGTATAAACTTAAATGAAATATGGAAGTTACCAAATGTTGATGATTGGAACGAGAAGGAAAAATTAGAACAAGAAAGAAATTCATTAGGGTTTTATTACTCTGGACACCCTTTAAATTATTCCAAAAGTATATTAGATGAAATAGGTATTCATGATATATCTAAAATTAATGTCAATTCTGATAGCATAGTTGATATAGCTGGAGTGGTTGTTCAAGTTAATGAAAGGTCATCTAGAAAGGGAAGATTTGCTAGAGTTGTTATTTCATCTATAAAATCTTTGCAAGAGGTAATTATTTATTCAGATATTTACAAAGAGAAAAAAGAATTATTAGTTCCTGGTACTGAGTTATATTTAAAAATTAACGTAATGAAAGAAGAAAATGGCACTAAAAGATTCTTAGTAAGAGATTTATGGTTATTAGAAAGCAGACTAAATAAATTAATTTTATCTTTTGAGATTAATTTAAATAATAATTGTAAAATAAATAATTTTATTAGAGATTTAAAGTTGAATATGACGAATGATAACAAATCTAAAAAATATCCTCTTCATATTATTTTTAAGGATCAAGATAGAAATATAGTTACAATAGAAACTATACAAAATTTAAGCTCTCCTTTCTTATTTAAAGAACGTTTAGAAAATTCTGATGAAGTACTTTCAGTTAGGGCAGTTATAAAAACTTAAAAAAGTTGTATTATTACTTGCGATAATTAATTTTGACATGTAAAACAAACAAAATTTCGCACATGAATATGGCTTTAATTTATTAATGCCTTCCGGTGCTGTTTTACAGCTCAAATTTCATGGCGGTTCAACCGGATAAGGAGAAAAATAATGGCAATGCCAGAATATACTATGAAAGAACTTCTAGAAGCTGGAATACATTTTGGACATCAATTAAATAGATGGAATCCTAAAATGGAACCTTATTTATTTGGTGAGAGAAATGGTATTCATATTATTGATTTACAACAAACATACCCTTTAATAAATAGTGCTCTTAAAGTTATTAGAGATATTGCTGCTGGTGGCGGAAGAATTTTATTTGTAGGAACAAAAAGACAAGCTCAAAAAATAATATCAGAAAGTGCTGTCAATTCGGGCCAATATTATATGAATCATAGATGGCTAGGAGGAACATTAACAAATTGGAAAACTATATCTAAGTCAATTGTAAGACTTAAAAGCTATGATGAAATATTAAATAAAGAAGATTCAGGGCTTACTAAAAAAGAATTAGTAGGAATCCAAAGACAAAGAGACAAATTAGAGGCATCACTAGGAGGTATTAAAGATATGGGTGGTTTACCAGATGCCTTATTTGTAATAGATACTAATAAAGAACATATCGCGATTAAAGAAGCTAATGTTCTTAAGATACCTGTTATTGCGGTTATAGATTCTAATAGTAATCCGGATGGTGTAGATTTTCCTATACCTGGAAATGATGATGCAACTAGGGCTATTGCTATGTATTGTAGATTAGTTTCGGAGTCTATTTTAGATGGTTTACAGGTATCATTTAGTGATTCAGGTAACGATATAGGAGAATCAGATCTATTAAAAGAAGATTTAGATAAAGGTAATAGAGCAGATAAATCTGTAGATTCAACAGTTTCAGAAAATGGGGATAAAATTGAAGTTAAGCAAAATGCTGCCCTTGATGAAAATAAAAAAAATATTGATGCATCTGAAATAAATAATGAGACCAATAATATAGAATCTGACGATAAAGAAAAAAATAAATAGAAATTAAGCAAGGAGGCTAAGTATGTCAGAAGTAACAGCATCATTAGTAAAAGAATTGAGGGATAAGACTGGGGCAGGTATGATGGATTGTAAAAATGCTTTAGTTGAGACAAATGGAAATATTGAAGAATCTATAGACTGGTTGAGAAAAAAAGGGATTTCAGGTGCAGAAAAAAAATCTGCTAGAGTAGCTGCCGACGGGGTTATTGCAGTATCTATAAATACAGATGCAGCAGCGTTAGTAGAGATAAATTCTGAAACAGATTTTGTTTCAAGAAATCCGGACTTTCAGAAATTTGCAAAAAATATCTCTGAAATTGCTTTAATACATGGGCAAACAATAGATGAGTTAAAAAAAGCTAAATATTTAGATAGTGATAAAACTGTTGAAGAAGCTCTTACAGATTTAATCGGACTTATTGGTGAAAATATAGTTTTACGAAGGTCTAGTATATTAATGAATACAAATAATAATATTTTTTCTTCTTATATACATGGGCAGGTAAATGATGGTTTAGGTAAAATAGGAGTAATTTTATCTTTAGAAAGTAATATTGCTAGTGATAAAATTGAAAATTTAGGAAAGCAAATAGCTATGCATATTGCAGCATCAAAACCAATGGCAATTAGTTCTGATGATGTAGATCCTGAAGTTATTGAAAGAGAAAGAAGCATACTTATTGAACAAGCTAAAGATTCAGGAAAACCAGATAATATTATAGAAAAAATGGTTGATGGAAGAATATCTAAGTTTTTTTCTGAAATAACTCTTTTAGATCAAACTTGGGTAATTGATGGAGAATCTAAGGTATCAAAAATAATTAAGGATTTAGAAAAAGATTTATCTTGTAATATTCTTATAAAAGATTTTAAATATTTTGTATTAGGAGAAGGTATAGAGGTAGATAAAAAAGATTTTGCGACAGAGGTGGCTGAACAAATAAATAATTAAAATGGGTTTTAATGGAAACAAGAGATAACAACATAAATAATAAGAAAAATATTTTTTCTCGAGTTATGATTAAGTTGTCTGGTGAAGCGCTTCTTGGCAATAAAGAATTTGGTATAGATTCTGATATAGTTGATAAAATTACATGTGATATAGTAGCCTTGTCTAAAACAAATACAGAAATTTGTATAGTAGTAGGTGGTGGTAATATATTTAGAGGGGTGGCCGGGGCTTCTCAAGGAATAGAAAGAGGAACTGCAGACAGCATGGGAATGCTTGCTACTGTTATCAATGCTATGGCTATTCAAAACTCTATAGAAAGATTAGGTGTTGCATCAAGAGTATTATCAGCGGTTCCAATGCAAACTGTTTGTGAACCTTTTATTAGACGAAGGGCTATAAGGCACTTAGAAAAAAATAGAATAGTAATATTCGCAGGGGGTACAGGAAACCCATATTTTACTACTGATACTGCTGCAGCTTTAAGAGCTGCTGAAATGAACTGTACAGTTCTAATGAAAGGTACTCAAGTAGATGGTGTTTATGATTGTGATCCTATTAAAAATAAAAATGCTAAAAGATATGATAATATTACTTATTCAAAGGTTTTATCTGATAATTTAGCTATTATGGATGCATCTGCAATTTCATTAGCGAGAGATAACTCTATTCCTATAGTAGTATTTTCAATTAATTCAAAAAATGCTTTATCATCTATAATAAATGGAGACGGCGTTAAAACTATAATATCTAATTAATTTAAAGGAAATTTTATGGAAGAAATAGATTTAAATGATATTAAAAGACGGATGGAGAATTCTGTAGAAGTATTGAAAACAGAATTTTCAGGTTTAAGAACAGGAAGAGCTAGTGCCAATATGTTTGAGACTATTAATGTTAATGCTTATGGCCAAGCTATGAAACTAAGAGATTTAGCTACAGTTTCAATACCTGAGGCAAAATTAGTTTCAATACAAGTATGGGATGCAGGAAATATAAGTTTAATTGAAAAAGCTATCCATGAGTCTGGTTTAAATTTAAATCCTCAAACAGAAGGCTCTATTATTAGAGTTGTAATGCCGGAGCTTAACGAAGAAAGAAGACAGGAATTGGCCAAAACAGCTTCTAAATATGCAGAGAATTCAAAAATATCTGTTAGAAATGTAAGACAGGATTCAATGAATCTTCTTAAGAGGCTTCATCAAGCTAATAACTATACAGATGATGAACAGAGAGAAATGGCAGATAAAATTCAAAATTTAACAAATGAAGTAATCAAATCAATTGAGACCTTATCTCTTAGTAAAGAAGAAGAAATTAAAAAAGTATAAATCTTTATATTAGGAGAAGATTAATTGTATCCAGATCATGTTGCTATAATTATGGACGGAAATGGAAGGTGGGCAAAAAATAAGGGTTTACCTAGACTTTCAGGACATAAAGCAGGTGTAGAACGTTTAAAGGATACTGTTGAGTTTACAATTAAGTGTAGCATTAATTATTTAACACTATATGCTTTTTCTTCAGAAAATTGGAATAGACCTAAGACTGAAATTAATGATTTAATGAATCTTTTGAATTTATTTTTAGTAAATGAAGCAAAAAATTTTTTAGATAAAAATATAAGGCTGAGAGTAATAGGTAGAAGAGATAGACTAAAAAAAAGTATTGTCAATAAGATAGAAGAATTAGAAATTAAATCATCAAATAACGATGGTTTAAATTTAATAATAGCCTTAGATTATGGAGGTAGAGAGGATATTAGAAGGTCTATAATAAATATATATAATAAATATAAGAAAAATAATATACCTATTGAAGAAATATCTTTTGAAGAAATAGAAAGTAATTTAATGACTCGAGGTATACCTAATCCTGACCTAATAATTAGAACAAGCGGAGAGTATAGAATAAGTAATTTTTTATTATGGCAATCTGCTTATTCAGAGTATGAATTTGTTAAATGTAATTGGCCAGATTTTGATAATAGAACTTATCTAGAAGCTCTAAAGAGTTTTGAAAAAAGAGATAGAAGGTTTGGTAAATTAAATGAATGATAGAATAATTAATAATAATGCTTTTTTGAGAATCCTATCTTCTCTAATTTTAATAAGTATTGCTTTATTTGGCATATTTATAAATGATAAATTCTTAATTTTCTGTTTATGTGTAATAGTTTTTTTAACTACATATGAGTGGGTAGTTATAACTGAGGACTTAAATAATCAAATATTAAAATATACAAAATCTATATTTAATGTAATTATATTTATGCTCAGTTTACTTAGTTTTCAGTTTAGTCTGATTTTTTTTATTATTATTTTTTTTATAAATCTTTTTTCAAAGAATTTATCAAGAGTGAATAAATTATTTATTCTTTTTGGACCGGTTTATTTATGTTTGCCTTTTATTTTATTATATGAAATTAGACATTTAAATCATGGCCTTGACATAATCTTATGGTTTTTATTAATAGTATGGTCCACAGATACATTTTCTTATATATGTGGTAAGTATTTTGGTGGTAAAAAATTGTGTCCATCTTTATCTCCTAATAAAACATGGTCTGGTTTCATATTTGGAATACTTTTAGCTATTTTAACAAGTATAATTTGTTATTATATTAAAGAATATTCTCTTTTAAATGGTTTAATTTTTGGTTTAATTCTGGCAGTTTTTACTCAATTTGGAGATCTTTTTGAAAGTTGGGTTAAAAGAAAGCATTCTATAAAAGATTCAGGTAAATTTCTTCCCGGTCATGGTGGGGTATTAGATAGACTTGATGGATTAATGTTAAGTAGTCTAATTTTATATATTGGATGTATATTTTATGTTTAAAAAAGATGAGATAAAAATTATTTCTATTTTTGGAGTTACTGGATCAGTAGGGGTGTCTACTCAGGAATTAATACATATGAATATTAAAAAATTTAAAGTTGATACAATAGTAGCAAATAATGATGTGAAAGGATTAATCAAAGCTGCAAAATATTTAAAACCTAATTTAGTAATTATAAATAATGATAAAATGTTTATGCCACTTAAAAAAAGTCTTGAAGGCTATAAGATTGAAATTGCTTCAGGCAATGATGCTATTATTGAAGCATCAAAGAGAAAAGTAGATGTTTTTGTAGCAGCAATTTCTGGTTTTGCTGGTTTAAATTCTACTTTTAATGCTATAGGAAACGCTAAGTGTATTGCATTAGCTAATAAGGAATCTATAGTTTGTGCAGGACCTATATTATTAAATAAAGTTAAGAATAGTAGTAGTAAGATTATACCTATTGATTCAGAGCATAACACCTTATATCAAATTTTAGTTAACGCTAATATAGACAGTATATCAAAATTAATTATTACTGGTTCTGGTGGTCCTTTTAGGGGGTTTTCTTATAAGAAACTAAATAAAGTTACTTTGGAAGAGGCAATAAACCATCCCATTTGGAACATGGGTAAAAAAATAAGTGTAGACTCTGCGACATTAATGAATAAAGGTTTAGAATTAATTGAAGCGGCATATTTATTTAATATTAAACAAAAAAATATTGATATAATAATACATCCAGAATCAATTATTCATGGCATAGTAGAATTTAAGGATGGTTCTATGAATGCAGGGTTAAGTCATCCAGATATGAAAAGCCCTATTTCATATGCTTTGCATTACCCAAATAAGGTTAAAGCGAATATTAAAAAATTAAATTTAACGTTAATAAAGAGTCTTAATTTTGAGGAAGTTGATACATCAGTTTTTAAATCAATAAATATTAGTCGATCTGCACTAAAGCAGGGTCATGGATTTGTGATAAGTTTAAATGCTGTTAATGAAGTAGCTGTTGAGTCTTTTATAAAAAATAATATAAGTTTTAATGCAATAATAAATATTATAGAAGAATCTTTAAGTAAAATTAAAATTCATAATATCAATAATTTGGAAGATATATTTATTGTTGATAATAAGGCCAGAAAAATTAGTAAGCAGATTATTAAAAATGGAAATTTTAAATGATTATTGTGTGGTTTTTAGTGCTTCTTACGGTAATAGTATTTGTACATGAATTAGGACATTATGTAATTGCTCGATTAAATGGAGTTAAAGTTGAAGTATTTTCAGTAGGCTTTGGACAAGAAATATATGGTTTTACTGATAAAATGGGGACTAGATGGAAGTTTTCTTTAATTCCTTTAGGAGGATATGTAAAATTTTTTGGGGATGCAAATTTAAGTAGTAGTTTACCTGAAGAACAAATTAAAAATTTATCTGATAAAGAAAAAAATGAAACATTTCATGTTAAATCATTAAAACAAAAAGCAGCTATTGTATTTGCTGGACCTTTGGCAAATTTTATTTTTGCTTTTATTCTTTTATTTTTAATTCTCTTAATAAAAGGAACACCAATATCAGTTAAGTATCTTCCAATCATTGATAATATTATAGAAAATTCAGCAGCTTATAAAGCAGGTTTTAAGATTAATGATAAAATAATATCAGTCAATGGTAATAATGTTGTTAATTTTTTAGATATTAGGGATTTAATTATTTCAAGTCCTTTAAAACAAATTAGCTTTAAAGTTGATAGAAAAGGTAATTTATTTGACATTATAGCTAAACCAGACCCGGTAGAGGTAATTGATGAAAATGGAAATAAAACTATTAATGGAAGAATGGGCTTTTCAGCTAAATATGAAACTATATATAATAAACTTAGTTTTATGGAGGCTTTTAAAAAATCATTTATAGATACATACACTTATACAATTAAAACTTTTCAAGGTATTAGTGATATAGTTATAGGTAAGAGAAGTGCAACTGAATTAGGTGGACCTATAATGATAGCATCAGTAGCATCTAAAGCTGCAAATAAAGGATTGGAATCTTACCTCTTTATAATGGCAATAATATCAATTAACCTAGGTTTGATAAACCTTTTCCCTATACCTTTATTAGATGGAGGTCATTTATTATTATATGGTGTACAAAGTATTAGTAAAAAAGTAATAAATGAAATATTTTTAAGATATTATTATGCGATTGGAATGTTTATAATTTTTGCACTTATGATTTTAGTTAATTATAATGATTTAATAAAGCTATTAAATTAGTGTATACTCAAGTTAATATTATTCGAAAGAAATTTTATGAATTTATTTAAAAAAATTAAAATTATATTATTAGTGAGTATATTCTTATTTCCTTTAAACTCTATTTATGCTCAGTCTACAGATGATATAATTTCTAACATAAAAATTGAAGGTAATCAGAGAGTTGAAATAGATACAATTTATTCTTATTTAAATATTTCTATTGGTGAACAATTTGATATTGATAAGTTGAATAATTCTCTAAAAAACTTATATTCTACAGGTTTCTTTTCAGATGTTAATATAAATAGGGATGGTAATGTCGTTATAGTTCAAGTTTTAGAGAATCCTATAATTAATAGAGTGATTTTTGAAGGCAATAAAGAAATTGAAGACGATGTATTAGCTTCTGAAGTATCATTAAAATCTAGAAATTTATTTACAAGGTCTAAAATTCAGGAAGATGTTCAAAGAATATTAACTTTATATAGGAGTGAAGGAAGCTTATCTACAAGTGTTAAGCCTAATATTATCAGCCTAGATCAAAATAGAGTAGATATAGTATTTGAAATTAATGAAGGTGAAAACACTATAATAAACTCTATTACTTTCAATGGTAATAGAGAATTTTCTGATAGAAGATTAAGAGATGTAATAATTACAAGACAAACTAGATGGTATTCTATACTAAGTGCCAATGATAAATATGACCCTCAACAATTACAAGTTGATGAAAACTTATTAAGAAAATTTTATAAGGATAATGGATATGCTGATGTTGAAATTAAATCTGCAGTTGCCCAATTAGATAGAGAGAAAGATGGTTTTAATATTATATTTACTGTGGATGAAGGGGAAGAGTACAAATACGGTAAAATCAGCATTGTTAGTAATATTGTAGAAATAGATACTGATTCCATATTAAAAGAATTAAAAATTGAGGAAGGTGATGTATATAGTGCAAGTAAAATAGAAAGTAATATAAATATTATAACTAAATTAGTTAATGAAAAAGGATTCCCATTTACTGAAACTTTTCCTGAAGTAGATAGAATAGATAATAAAAATGAATTATCTGTATTATTTAGAATTAATGAAGCAGAGAAGAAGTATATAAATAGAATAATTATTAGAGGTAATGAGAGAACGCTAGATAAAGTTATTAGAAGAAATATTAGATTGGCAGAGGGAGATGCCTATGTTCCCAGTTTAATAGCAAGATCAAAGACTTTAATTACAAATTTAGGTTTTTTTTCTAGAGTAGATTTAACGGAATCTTCTTCAAATAAATCTGGAAATACAGATATTCTCATTGATGTAGAAGAAACTAACACTGGTGAACTTAGCTTTGGTGGAGGTTTTTCTAGTCAAGTCGGAGGATTGTTAAATTTAGGTATTTCAGAAAGAAACTTTTTAGGGAAAGGCCAAAGAGTTTCTTTGCAAGCAAAATTTTCTGAGAGGGAAGCGGATTATACCGCGAGCTTTTCAGAACCATATTTTTTAAATAGAGATGTGTATGCTTCAACAAATTTATATAATAATAAAATAGACTATAAGGAAAGTAGCTATGATTTGGAAAGACAAGGTATGAATATATCAGCTAATTATTCTTTAGGAGAGTATATTAGACAGAATATAAGATATAGCTTAGAAAGTAGGAATTTATCTCCTAGATCAGGTGCATCTGCATCTATTGTAGCTGAAAAAGGAGAAACTGTATTATCAGAAATAAGTTCGGCTTTAAATATAGATACAACTGATAACAAAAGACTTCCAACCGAAGGATATGTTTTTTCTATTGCGTCTGCATTTGCTGGTTTGGGAGGAGATAAAGAGTTTTTAAGAATTAATAACAATGGAAATTATTACCATGCTTTCAATGATGCAGCTATAATTTTGAATTTAGAATATAATGCAGGAGTAATTATGGGTATAGGACAAGATATATTAATTTCAGATAGGTATTTTCTTGGTGGCAACAGTTTTAGAGGTTTTGATCAATCAGGAATAGGTCCAAGGGATAAAAATAATTCAGACTCATTAGGAGGAAATATATTCTATACTACTTCTATTAAGACTAGTTTTGGAGTTGGATTGCCTCCGGAGTTAGGTATAAAAGCTAACTGGTTTGCTACAATTGGAAGCCTGAGTGGAGTAGATAATGCTTCAGTTAGTTTTCATGATGACTCCTCAATTAGAATGTCTTCAGGAGCAGGACTTTCCTGGAATTCTCCTTTCGGTCCAATTAGTATAATATTTTCTCAGGCTATTCTTAAAGAAGACTACGATAAGACAGAGTCAATATCGTTTGGTATTGGTACAAAATTTTAATTAATAAATAGAATTGGAAAAAAAATGACTTTTATAAGCATAAGTAAATATTTAAAAATATTTAATTTTTTGATAGTTTTTGGTCTTATTACCAATATAGCTATTGCTCAAGAGGAAAATGTAGAAGCAGAAAATAGTAATTCTGCTATTAATGAAGCATTTCCAATAGCAGTTGTTGATATGCAAAAAATAGTAGGGCAATCTGTAGCAGCAGTTAAGGTTAGAGAATTTATAGAAAATAAAAAACAAGAGTTTAGTTCTGAACTAAAAAATGAAGAAGAAGAACTTAAGAAATTACAGGAGGACCTTGCTAATCAAAGGTCTATTATGCCACCAGATGAATTTACAGAATTAGAAGGTAATTTTAGAAAAAGAGTTGAGGGCTTGCAACAAATGGTAGCAGAAAGAAATCAGCTACTAGAAGAAATTTTGTCTAAAAGTGTTCAAGTAATTCAACTGGAAGCTATAAAAATTATTACTGATATTGGTAAAGAAAAAGGATTAGCCCTTACTTTAGATACTTCATCTGTTGTTATAGCAGCTAATTCTATTAATATTTCTAATTCCGTAATTGAGTTATTGAATATTAACTTACCTGAAGTTGATATGAATGCTATATTAAATAAAGAATAATTAAGAATTATAGAATAGTATATTAATGGTTAATGAAATTTTTCATAAAGTAGCAGGTCCTTTCTCTATAAATGAAATTGCTAAATTAATTAATGCTAAAATATATAATTTAAAAGATAAGAAATTATTTATTAATGGTGCTGCAGATGTTGATAATGCAACTAGTGGAGAAATAACTTTTATAACTTTTAATAATACCCTTAAAAAGTTAAATAATTCTCCTGCGGCTGCATGTATAGTTAGTAAATATAATGAGAATAAAATACCTAAAAATATGGTATGTTTAGAAGTAGATAATGCTCATGCAGCATTTGCAATAGTTTCGCAGAAGTTTTATCCACAAGAGAAATTTATTGCTAATGTAAGTAAACTTTCAAGCATACCTAAAAAATATATGGACCATTTTCTAATTAAAGTTGACCCATTTGTATTTATAGAAGATGGAGCTGTTATAGAAGAAAATGTTTCTATAGGTGCAGGTACATTTATAGGAAAAGGAGTAAAGATAGGAGCAAATACAAAAATAGGATCTAATGTATCAATTGAGTGTGCTGAAATAGGAAAAAATGTATTAATATATTCGGGAGTTAAAATAGGGCAAAGTGGTTTTGGATTTGCGCCAACTAAAAAAGGGCATATTAAAATTCCTCAAGTAGGCAATGTAATTATTGGAGATAATGTTGAAGTGGGATCTAATACATGTATAGATAGGGGTAGTAATGGATCTACATCTATTGGAGAAGGTACATATATAGATAATTTAGTTCATATTGCTCATAATGTTTCTATTGGTAAATATTGTGCTATAGCCGGGCAAGTTGGGATAGCTGGAAGTGCAGTAATAGAGGATTATTGTATGTTTGGAGGGCAAGTTGGTATAGGCGGTCACATAACTATTGGTCAAGGTAGTCAGGCAGGTGGTCAAGCTGGTATTACAAAGAGTATTTTGCCGGGATCTAAAGTAAGTGGTACTCCAGCACTACCTTTAAGTCAGTATCATAGGCAAGCATTAAAACTAAAAAAACTAATTAGAGGTAAAGGTAAATAAACAATGAATAAGGATAGTTCTAAAAGTACTGTAAAACTAGTTAATATAGAAAAAATTGTAAACATGATTCCTCATAGGTATCCTATGTTATTGATTGATAAAGTAGAAGATTTAATTCTTGGAGAGTCTGCTACTGGTATAAAAAATGTAACCGCAAATGAAAACTTCTTTACTGGTCATTTTCCTTCAAAGATGGTTATGCCTGGAGTTCTTATGATTGAAAGTATGGCACAAACATGTGCTGTATTAGTTATTGAGACGCTCGGTAAAACTGCTGAAGGAAGCTTAGTTTATTTTATGTCGGTTGATGGTGCTAAGTTTAGAAAACCAGTTATACCTGGAGATCAATTAAAATTTCATGTAGAAAAAATAAAAAATAGAGCAAAGGTATGGAAATTTCAGTGTAAAGGCTATGTAGAAGATGAGCTTGTTTCTGAAGCAGTTATCTCTGCAATGATTATGGCGGAATAAAATGAGTAATATACATGACAGTGCTATTGTAGATAAGAATGCCGTTATAGATAGCTCTGTAATAATAGGCCCGTATTGTATTATAGGTCCAAATGTACAAATTCAAAAAAATACTATTTTAAAATCTAATGTTATAATTGAAGGATATACTGAAATAGGAAAAAACTGTTCAATATATCCTTTTGCAGTTCTCGGAAATCCTCCCCAAGATTTAAAGTATAAAGGAGAAATGTCTAAATTAATAATAGGTAATAATAATATTATTAGAGAACATGCAACTATGAATCCTGGAACAGAAGGGGGAGGTTTAGTAACTAAGATTGGAAATAATTGTTTAATTATGATTGGTGCACATATAGCTCACGACTGCTTATTAGGTGATAATATAATATTAGCAAATAATGCATCCCTTGCAGGACATGTACAGGTTGATGATTTTGCAATATTAGGAGGACTTAGTGGTGTGCATCAATTTGTTAGAATTGGTTCGCATGCTATGGTGGGGGGATTGTCAGCCTTAGAAAGTGATGTAATTCCCTACGGTTCAGTTATAGGAAATAGAGCCTATCTTTCTGGTTTAAATATTATTGGACTTAAAAGAAGAGGTTTTACCAGGGAAGTAATTCATGATTTAAGAAAAGCATATAGATTACTTTTTGCTCCAGAAGGAACTATACAGGAAAGAATAAAAGATGTCTCTGA
>CEUV01030464.1_pt1 | contig 29682 bp, 26 predicted proteins | sample 356401 | NCBI WGS metagenome assembly CEUV01 (sample SAMEA2622710, study PRJEB7988) | marine metagenome | isolation source: saline water (ENVO:00002010), including
ATTTTTTGATTCTCTAAAAGCTTTTTTAACTCTTTTAAAATCGTCAATTCTAAAACCAGGTCTGAATAATTTTTCTTCTAAAATTTTTAATGTTTCATCTATATTTTCAACTAAAGATGAAACAAAAATTGTTGATGTATTGTCACTGCTATTAAAAGAAATTGAACTACCTAACTCATCAAGCTTTAAGCTAATTTCTTCAGTAGTAAAATTCACTGTACCCTCTTCAAGCATCATAGAAGTCAAATCCGGTAAACCAACCTTTTTTATATCATCTTGAATTAATAAATCTCCACCTTCAAGTGTTATTAAGATTGTAACTTTGGGAACTTCTGAGGTTCTAGTACCAATATATGGAATACCATTATTTGTTTCGAAAACTAAATTTGTATTTCCCTGATAAAAATTAGGTAATTGTACAGGTTTAGGTTTAGTTGGAGTTGGTCTTTTTGATCTATCAAAATTGTCATAAGGTTTTTCGTATGCTAAGTCATCATATTGATTATCCTTTTTAAAAGGAACAAATGCATTTGGATTAACACTTTTTACAGAGTCTTTAGAACCAAAAGGTAGAGGAGCGTAATCAATTATGGCAGCCTTTTTGTTTTTAATATATTTATGATAAACCTTGATAACATCCTCTTTTTTGACATTTTTATATCTATCTAGTGATTTTTGAAAATTATATGGCTCGTCTAACAAATAAGCCCATCTTGACAATCTAGATGATTTACCTTGAACACTAGATAAACCTTCAATAATTTGAGAATGCATTTTCACTTTAAAACGCTCAATTGCTTCATCAGTTATTCTTGATTCAAAATCATTTAATAGTTTAAATACTTCTTGTTCAACTTCTGCAAAAGTAAAATTGGGATAAGACATAATATTTATCATAAACTCTCCAGCTAACTCAGAAGCTGGATGCGAAACATAGGCTTGTACAGCTTTTTCAGTTTTTACAAACTCTTGATAAATTGCTGAGTTATTTCCATCTCCCATTATATCTGCCAACGCATCAAGCGCGGGTTCATCTTTGTGGAATGCAGGTACTGTGGGAAATGTAAACATAGCCAATGGAAAATATATATTATCTTGAAAAACTTTGTATTTGTGTTGAGGTAAATTTACTCTTGGAACTCTTAATTTTCTAACATCTTCACCACTTTTTATAGACCCAAAATATTTATTAACTAAATCAATAACATTTAATGTATTAACATCACCAGAAATAACTAAATAAGCATTATTTGGACCATACCATCTAAGAGAAAAATCTTTTAAATCCCGCATAGTTGCTCTATCTAAATCTTCAATATAACCAATAATTGGCCAACTGTATGGATGGCCATTAGGATATAAAGTTTGATTTTTAACTTCCATTAATAAACCATAAGGATTTTTTTGATATTGAAGTTTTTCGTTTTTAACAACATCTCTTTGATTTTCAAATTTTTCTTTAGTCATTTCATTTAACAAAAAACCCATTCTATCTGACTCTAACCATAAAGCAGTTTCCAATTGATTACTTGGTAATGTTTGAAAATAATTTGTTCTATCGGTGCTTGTTGTACCGTTCATTGTTCCGCCAGATTCAGAAATAATTTTAAAATGCTCCTCCTCTGCTACATTTTCTGATCCTTGAAACATCATATGTTCAAAAAAATGAGCAAAACCGGTCATACCAATTTGTTCTCTGTTAGAACCTACATGATAAGTTAGCTCTACGTGCACGATAGGGTCAGAATGATCCTCATGAACAATAATTGTCAGTCCATTATCTAGTTCCCATATTTCGTAAGCAATATCAATACTTCCTTCTTCAGGAACTACCTTTTCTACTAATGTTTGAGCTTTAATTGTTGCAGCAACAAAAAATGAAGCTACAAATAATATTATTCTATTCATTATACGAATTTTTAGAATGAGTGCAAATATAACAAAAAGGGCACTCGATTTGAGCGCCCCCTATCAATAGCATTAATGGTTTAAATTAATCTTCAGAAATTTCTGTTTCAGAATCTTTTATTGAAGACTCTTTAGTATTTTCCATTCCTTCAGTTGCCTCCATATCTTCTTCATCTGTAGCTGCAGGGACTTTTGCTACTGCAGCAATAGAATCTCCTTCTCTTAACTTGATTATTCTTACTCCTTGAGTTGCCCTTCCCATTTCACGCAACTCAGCAACAGAAATACGAATAGTAATACCTGATTTGTTAACAACCATCAAATCATTTTCATCTGTTACATTTTTTAAGGCTATTAAATCACCTGTTTTATCTGTAACATTGATTGTTTTGACTCCTTTACCACCTCTATTGGTGATTCGGTAATCTTCAATACTTGAACGTTTCCCGTAACCATTTTCGGAAACAACCAATACGCTTGATTCTGTATCATCAACGCAAATCATTCCAACTACCTCATCTTTTTCATGAGCTAAAGTTACTCCTCTGACACCTGAAGCAGTTCTTCCCATAGGACGAACTTTTTCTTCTTCAAATCGAATAGCTTTTCCTGAACGAACAGCTAACATTATTTGAGAGTTTCCATTAGTCAATTTAGCTTCTAGCAGCTGGTCCCCTTCTCTTATTGTAATTGCATTTATACCATTTTGTCTTGGACGAGAATAAGACTCTAAGGAAGTCTTTTTTACCTGTCCTTTTTTAGTACACATTACAACAAAATGATTTGCAATGTATTCTTCATCTTTCAAATCTTTAGTATTGATGAATGCCATTACCTTATCATCAGAAGGAATATTAATCATATTTTGGATAGCTCTTCCTTTTGAGGCTTTTGCTCCTTCGGGTATCTCAAATACACGTAACCAAAAACATCTACCTTGTTCTGTAAAAAACAACATATAATCATGGTTTCTTGCTACGAAAATATCCTCTAAGAAATCTTCATCACGTGTAGTTGCTCCTCTAGATCCAACACCACCTCTACCTTGGGATTTGTATTCGGTAAGTTTAGTTCGCTTAATATAACCTAAGTGAGAAATTGTAATAACAACTTCCTCATCCGGAATCATATCTTCAATACGGAAGTCTCCTCCAGCGTATTCTATTTCAGAGCGTCTTTCATCACCAAATTGTTCTTTTACCTCTAAAAGCTCATCCTTGATGATGCCCATACGCATATTTTCATTTTCTAAGATAGATTTTAAATGCGCAATTGTCTTCATCAATTCAGCATGTTCTTCTTTGATTTTATCTCTCTCAAGACCAGTTAATTTTTGTAATCTTAAATCTAGAATTGCTCTTGCCTGAACTTCGCTTAGTTTGAAACTTTCTATCAAGCCGTTTCGTGCTTCTTCTGGGGTTCTAGAGCCCCTAATAAGCGTAATAACAGCATCCAAATTATCAAGTGCAATCAACAATCCTTCTAAGATATGTGCACGCTTTTCTGCTTGTTCTAACTCGTATTGCGTTCTGCGAACAATTACTTCATGTCTATGATCTACATAATAAGCAATCAATTGTTTCAAGTTTAACTGCTGTGGTCTTCCTTTTACAAGCGCAATGTTATTTACACTAAATGAAGATTGTAGTTGTGTGTACTTGAATAACTTGTTTAGAACAATATTAGGAATAGCGTCACGCTTCAATTCGTAAACAATACGCATACCATTTCTATCGGATTCATCACGGATATCATGAATGCCTTCCAATTTTTTAGCATTGATTAAATCAGCCGTTTTCTTAATCATATCGGCTTTGTTAACCATGTAAGGAATTTCAGAAACGATAATAGCTTCTCTATTTCCAACCTCTTCAAAACTAGTTTTAGCACGCATCACAACTTTTCCTCTTCCAGTCTCAAAAGCGTCTCTAACACCCTCATATCCATAGATGATGCCTCCAGTTGGGAAATCAGGGGCTTTAACATATTGCATTAAACCAGCCACATCAATCTCTCTATTATCAATATAGGCTACCGTAGCATCAATTACTTCAGAAAGATTGTGAGGCGCCATGTTTGTTGCCATACCTACCGCAATACCAGATGTTCCATTACATAAAAGATTAGGAAAACGAGCTGGCAAAACTGTTGGTTCCTTAATGGTATCATCAAAATTTAATTGATGGTCAACAGTGTTTTTGTCAATGTCAGAAAGCATTGATTCTGCAATCTTTCTTAAGCGAGCTTCTGTGTAACGCATTGCTGCAGGGCTGTCTCCATCAATAGAACCGAAGTTACCTTGTCCATCTACGAGCATATAGCGCAAAGACCATTCTTGAGCCATGCGTACCATAGTGTCATAAACAGAAGAGTCTCCGTGTGGATGGAATTTACCCAACACCTCTCCTACAATACGAGCAGACTTCTTATATGGTTTGTTTGACAAAACACCTAACTCATGCATACCATAGAGAACTCTTCTATGAACAGGTTTTAATCCATCTCTAACATCTGGTAGAGCACGCGAAACAATCACCGACATTGAATAATCGATGTATTTAGATTTCATTTCCTCCTCAATATTGATAGGTATTATCTTTTGTCCTTCAGCCATTTTCCTTTGTAAATTTGATTGTTTTTGATCTGATTTTTAATAACCAAACGAATTTAAAGATTCACAACTTTAAAACAAGTTAGAAACATCAATAATTATCAACAAATATTGTTGATAAATGATCATTAAAAACAAAGAGATAAGACACATCTTATTACTACTTTGCTTTAGTGTTTTTAGTAACCTTCTAAAAATGTTAAATTTAATTAGTAGAACTAGATATGGACGCAAAATTTTCACCAAGATTAAACGATGTTTTAAGTTACAGCCGAGAAGAAGCCCTTAGATTAGGTCACGCTGCGATTGGAACTGAACACCTCTTATTAGGTATTTTACGTGAAGGTGAAGGTTCTGCAGCTATCATTTTAAAAGCGTTAAGTGTTAATTTAAGCGCTTTACGTAAGGTTGTCGAAAGCGCTATACAAAACAATGAAAAAAGTGACTTCGCTAATTCAGATCATATTGAACTAAAAAAACAAGCAGCTAGGGCTGTAAAACTAACTTATCTTGAGCTCAAGGTTTTTAAAAGCACAGAAGTAAGAACAGCACACCTTCTACTCTCAATGTTGAAAGATGAAGATAGTGTTGTCACAAGAGCCTTACTTCAATTCAATGTTGATTATGATGCTGTAAAGAACGAATTTTCTATGATGCTTTCAGACATCACACCACAAGAAGATCTTACACCTCCAAAGGCAGAATACGGTGACGCAAGTCACGAAGATGATGATGATGAATTATTTGCAAATAAACCTGAAAAGCCTACACCAACTACTAACACTAAATCAAACACACCAGTATTAGACAACTTTGGAAGAGATTTGACTAAGATGGCTGTTGATGGTCGATTAGATCCAATTGTTGGAAGAAAAAAAGAAATTGAGCGTGTTTCTCAAATTTTAAGTAGACGAAAAAAGAACAACCCAATTTTAATTGGTGAACCAGGTGTAGGTAAATCAGCTATTGCTGAAGGTCTTGCTCTAAGGATTGTACAAAGAAAGGTTTCTCGTGTTCTTTTCAATAAACGAATCATTTCTTTGGATTTAGCTGCATTAGTAGCTGGAACAAAATATAGAGGTCAGTTTGAAGAACGAATGAAAGCGATTTTAAATGAATTAGAAACCAACGCTCATATTATTTTATTTATAGATGAAATCCACACTATCGTAGGTGCTGGGGGAGCATCAGGATCATTAGATGCCTCTAATATGTTTAAACCTGCGTTAGCTCGTGGAGAATTACAATGCATTGGCGCAACAACACTTGATGAATACAGAACAAATATTGAAAAAGATGGCGCCTTAGAAAGGCGATTTCAAAAAGTGATTGTTGACCCGACAAATATTGAGGAAACAATAGAAATTCTTCAAAATATTAAAGAACGTTATGAAGACCATCATAATGTAACATATACTGATGAAGCATTAGAAGCTTGTGTAGCTTTAACGAATAGATATATGAGTGATAGACATCTTCCAGATAAGGCAATTGATGCTTTAGATGAAGCCGGCTCTAGAGTACATATTAATAATATAAATGTTCCTGACAACATTCTTGAACTTGAAAAAGATTTGGAAGATATCAAATCGGAAAAAGGACAAGTTGTGAAAAAACAAAGATTTGAAGAAGCAGCAAGACTCAGAGACAAAGAGAGGCAAATTGAAGTGAAACTCCAAAAAGCGAAAAACGAGTGGGAAAAGGAACTAAAATCAAATAAAGAAACTGTAACTGAAGAAAATGTAGCCGAAGTTATTGCTATGATGACTGGTGTTCCTGTACAAAGAATTGCCGAACAAGAAACAAAGAAGCTTATACAAATGGAAAGCGAACTGCATTCCAAAATTATTGGACAAGATGAAGCAGTGACTAAAATTGTAAAGGCAATTCGAAGAAATCGTGTTGGTCTAAAAGATCCAAATAAACCCATTGGATCGTTTATCTTTTTAGGTCCTACTGGGGTCGGAAAAACACAATTAGCTAAAGAATTAGCTAAAGAGATGTTTGATACTGCAGATTCACTTATTCGAATTGACATGAGTGAATATATGGAGAAATTCGCAGTCACTAGACTAGTTGGATCACCCCCAGGGTATGTAGGATATGAAGAAGGCGGACAGCTAACAGAAAAGGTTCGCAGAAAGCCCTACTCTATCATTTTACTTGATGAGGTAGAAAAGGCTCACCCTGATGTCTTTAACCTTTTACTACAAGCATTAGATGACGGTCATATGACGGATAGCTTAGGTAGAAAAATCAATTTTAAAAATACCATCATCATCATGACTTCTAACATTGGGTCTCGTCAATTAAAGGAGTTTGGACAAGGCGTTGGTTTTGGAACTTCAGCAAAGAAAGCAGGAGCTAATTCTCATGCAAAAGGTGTTATTGAAAAATCACTTAAAAAAGCTTTTGCTCCCGAGTTTTTAAATCGAATTGATGATGTTATCCTCTTCAACTCACTAGAAAAAGAAGATATTCATAAAATCATTGATATTGAGCTAAAAGCACTGTTTGGTCGTGTAGATGAAATGGGATATAACTTAAAGCTTGATGAGGAAGCTAAAGATTTTATCGCTGACAAAGGGTTTGATTCGAATTTTGGTGCTCGACCATTAAAGCGTGCTATTCAAAAACATCTAGAAGATGCTTTAGCAGAGGAAATTATCAACGCACACTTGGAAGAAGGAGACACTATTAAGGTTTCTTTAGATAAGGATAAATTGGAATTAAAGATGAAAATTCTGAAACCAAAAAAGAAGAAAACTTCTTCTAAGAAAAAGAAAGAAGTAGAGTAAGTAAAATAAAAGCCCTCATATGAGGGCTTTATTTTTAAAACGGTAGAGGCTCTCCCTCTTTTTCTGTTAAAGACCTAAATAGTTTTTGCAAATGATTTAAGATATCTCCCTTGTTTTCAATTTTTCGTTTGTCTATCTCTACAACTCGGGCCAATTCTCCCATTGTACCAGTTGTAAACACTTCATCTGCGTTATACAACTCTGTTACAGATAAATTTCTCTCCTCTACAGGAATTTTATTTTCTAAACACAACTGCATCACTGTTGCCCTTGTAATACCTGGTAAACAAGCGTTTGGGTAAGGAGTGTATACTTTTCCATTTTTAATCATAAACACATTGGTTGAATTTGTTTCGGAAACAAATCCATCTAAGTCAAGCATTAAAGCATCGTCTACGCCTGCGTGGTTGGCTTCTATTTTAGCAAGTATATTATTGATAAGGTTATTATGATGAATTTTTGAATCTAAACACAAAGGTGAGTTTCTGCGAATATTTGCTGTAACCAACTTCAGTTCTAAATCCGCATAGATAGATGGCTTCCATTCAGCCAATACAATTAAGGTGCATCCAAACTGATTTAATCTTGGATTCATTCCAGAAGTAATCTTTTTACCCCTACTTAAACTCAAGCGAATATGGGTGTCGTTTCGCATTCCATTTGCTTCCAGCGTTTCAAAAATGGCTTTCTTGATGTATTCTTTAGAAGGTATATTTTCAAAATCCATACTTTTAGCAGATTCCATTATCCTGTTTAAATGTTTTTCTAAACAAAAGATTCGGCCGTCATATACGCGAACCCCTTCCCATACACCATCTCCTCCCTGAACCAAGCTGTCAAAAACAGATATTTTAGCTTCTTCTCTAGCATACAACACTCCGTCTATCCAAACTTTTATATGTTCGTTTCTCGAATCAAATTCTTGTAACATATTATACTTTTATCGATTGTTTATAGAGGAAGTCGTAGTAAGGTTGGCATGCTTTCGCTAATTCAAAATCGCTTCCTTTTAAATTCGTTTCTTTTTCTTGATAAGGTATAAAGCCTGTTGACTGATGCACATTACTGTACCAATATTTAGCCCAACAACCGTCTTCTTTTCTGGATCCCATTTCCCAATTAAGCATTTTATACTGAAATGGAATGTCTAAATTGTAGCACAACTTCTGAAGAGCAATTTTTGGATTTTTAAGTAACTCCTTTGCATCTAAGACTGCGGCTAATTGATTTTGTTCTTTAAGCTGATGATACAACTCGTACTGCATTTGGATACCTACATCTTCCATCTTAGGATTAGAAATAACTTTGGCGTATGATGAAATAATTTCAGATGGATTCCTAATCAACAAAACATTCGAGACTTCAGATAAAAAAGTACGATCAATATTTACTAAAAAATGAGTCATCAACTTGTGAAAACTTACTTCATTATGCTCTTTTAAAAGAATATTGCTTACCACTTTATTCCCATCATTTTCTTGTTTTAACAACACTTCATCTCTGCCTGGATGAATAACACCTGATTCTTTTAAATAATGAGCGTAAAGAGGCTCGTCAAAAACCGTAGTATCTGACCGCTGTGCAAAGGAATACATCAGTGCTGTAGAAACATTTCTTGGACTAGACCATAAACATATTTTTGTAGCCATACTCAAAGATAAAAAAAGGAGGACATAAGCCCTCCTTTTCAAATAAATATGTCATTTGAGTTTACTTCAAGTAATTTTCCATCACTTTTTCACTAACGCCTGTGTTAGAGAAGCCTCCGTCATGGAATAAATTTTGCATGGTTACGGATCGAGTTAAATCCGAAAACAGGCTAACGCAGTAGTTAGCACAATCATCAGCCGATGCATTCCCTAAAGGGGAGATTTCATCAGCATATTTAAAGAATCCATCAAATCCTTTTACACCACTACCAGCAGTTGTAATAGTTGGCGATTGAGAAATTGTGTTTACACGCACTTTGTTTTTCACACCAAAGTGATAACCGAAACTTCTAGCAACACTTTCTAAAAATGCTTTGTTGTCAGCCATATCGTTGTAGTCTGGGAAAGTACGCTGTGCAGCAATGTAAGACAATCCTAAAATAGAACCGTACTCGTTCATTGCATCCAACTGCCAAGCCGTTTGCATGGTTTTATGAAATGACATTGCAGAAACATCTAAACCTTTCATGGTAAAATCGTAATTCTGATCAGTGTAATGACGCCCCTTACGAACATTTACAGACATTCCGATAGAGTGTAAAACGAAATCTATTTTACCGCCTAAAGTTTCCATTGCCTTGGTAAATAGGTTTTCTAAATCTTCCATTGAAGTAGCATCCGCAGGAATCACTTCCGCTCCTGTTTTTTCAGCTAATTCGTTGATAGCACCCATACGCATTGCAATAGGAGCATTTGTTAATACAAATTCTGCTCCTTGCGAATGACATTGTTCTGCAACCTTCCAAGCAATCGACTGTTCATTCAATGCCCCAAAAATAATCCCTTTCTTTCCTTTTAATAAGTTGTTTGACATGAGCCAATGTTTTAATTAGAAATACAAATATAGTATGAATTGTTAAGCACCCAAGAGTTCTTGCGCATTGCTGATGGCTGTTTCAGTCACTTCGCTACCACTCAGCATTTTAGCCAACTCTTGCACTCGCTCCTCCTTGCTTAAAATGTGTAATTTGGTTTCTGTAAACTCATGAGTATTATCTTTTTTAACTAGTAATTGATCACTTCCTTTGGCTGCAACTTGGGGCAAGTGTGTAATACCCATTACCTGCATACTACTAGCCATTTGTTTCATCAAGTCCCCCATTTTATGCGCAATTTCTCCTGAAACACCCGTATCAATCTCATCAAAAATAATGCTTGGCAATTGCGTTTTATTCGCCATCAGATATTTGATACACAACATCAATCTTGAAAGCTCTCCACCAGAAGCAATCTTTGATATTTCTTGTAGACTTCCTCCTTTATTTGTGGAAAAATAAAATACAATTTCTTCTTTCCCATTTGAATGAATTTCCTCTGAAGGATGCTGATTGATTTGCACTTTAGCATTAGGCATTCCTAAACCGCTAAGGAGTTCTCCAAGTTCCCTCTCAATTGTGGGGATTATTTCAGCTCTGTTTTGACTTATTTTTAATGCTAATTCATTTGCCTGCTTATGACTTTTATCTACTTCTTTTTTCAATTCCACAAGCTGCTCTCCTAAAGAATTAACACTGCTTAGCTCTTGACTCAACTGCTCTTGTAAAGCAATTAATTGTTCGGGGTGAACCAATTGATGTTTCTGAAGTAATTTATTGATATTGCTTACTCGCTCACTTATAACAGCAAGTTGCTCAGGATTATGCTCAACTCCTTCAGCTATCGATTCGGCATCCATAAGCATATCCTTCAGTTCAATATATGTACTCTCTACCCTATCTGCCAGTACACGAATTTTTTCATGATTTGGAGCAATGGATTGAAGCAATGATTTGACTGTTTGTAGTTGTCCTAAAATGGAATATTCAGATAGATCAGCAAGTTGTATCGACTCTTGTAGTTTTTGTTGTATTTCTTCAGCATTTTCTAAAAACTTCAGCTCTTCCTCTAGATTAGATAGTTCATCTCCATCTTGAATATTTGTTTCTTCTAATTCGGTCAATAAAAACTGTTTGTAATCTACATCTAACTGCTGAGTAGATTCTTGCGATTGCAATTGCTTAAAAAGCGATTGTTTTTCTTTCCACTTATTGAACACCTTTCTATAAGTAGTTAAAAGATCCTTGTGCTGAGCAAAAGCATCTACTACCTTTAATTGAAAAGCATGTTTGTTTAAGAGTAAGGTTTGATGTTGAGAATGAACATCCACCAATTGCCCACCTAAAGCTTTTAGCTGATTAAGTGTTACAGGCGTGTCATTTATAAAAGCTCTGCTCCTACCTGCTGGATTAATCTCTCTACGAATGAAAGTCTGAGGCAAATAGTCTAAGTCGTTTTGCTCGAAGAATTCTTCTAATTGATAAGCTGCAATAGAAAACTCTCCTTCTACAACACATTTTTTTAATTCATCTCTTAATACTTGCGTATCGGCTCTTTCTCCTAATATTAAAGAAAGTGCTCCTAACAAAATGGATTTACCTGCCCCAGTCTCTCCTGTTATTGTTGTAAATCCTTGGTTAAAAGAAATATTAAGTTCTTTAATTATAGCATAGTTAGATATGGATAAGTTGCTGATCATTTCTTACATACGCTCATTACCACCTTCCTGCTGTTCTTTTATTTTGTTGTATTTACTTATGTTGGATGGATCTAGTTCTGTAAGTAAGTTTATTGCGCGGGCTTTTTCATCTGGAAATGCGTCTGAATAAAGATTAGCTAATTCAGATGATTTGGCGTCAAAAAACAATTGTAAAATAAAAGTTGTTGGGTTTTGTCTTTTTACTTTTCTAAGAAGCTCTAGACTTTCTGTAACCGAAGCTCTTCCTTTCTCAGGGTCTTCAAACATTCTATCTAAACCCATTCTATGATATTGATACATTGCTTCAGTAAAAGCACTGTATTTGGCATCCAAGAACTCTTCAGCAATCCAATACCTATTCTTGTTACTCTCAAAAGCTTTCCATCCACGCTCTGGCGCACTTTGTGCATTATTTACTATTATTTGAGCCTTTTGCATATATGAAACGCCGCCATCTAAAGAAAAAGTATAATAATCAAGTGCTAAAACAGTATAAATATAGAATGAAACAACTGAAGTTAAACTAGAAACATGTGTGTTTTCGTTAAACTCCAATGTTTGATGCTCTATATAATTGAACTGAAAATCATTATCAATATAATTCAATAATGGTGAATAATAAGATGTGTTAAAAACAGGTCGAGAAGACTGAATCTGGATAGTTCCTTTATACTCATCTGTAGAAACCTCCTCTGTGATGTTAATCATGATATTACACTCTAAGCGTTCTTCAGATTTAAACATCTCTGTAGTCCATTTTTTATTATTTACAAATTCTCTGATAGCTTTTTGAAGTGTATTAAATTTCTGCTTATCACTACTTTGAATTTGATTTGAAAGCACACGAACATTGCAAATAACCTCTTGGGCTTGCAAATGGTTAAATGAAATCAAAAAAGCCAAAAAAATGATAAGTCGCATTATATCTGAGTAATTATAAAGTCGATTATATCTTGAGCTACCTCGACTTTGCTTTTCAACTCAAATCTATGGAAATTATTGTTTTTGTCAAGAATAGAAACCTTATTTGTATCGTACTTAAATCCTGCACCTTCATCTTGTAATGAATTCAGAACAATCATATCCAATTTTTTTTTAATGAGTTTGTCTTTTGCATTAGATTCTTCATTATCAGTTTCTAAAGCAAAACCACAAATAAATTGTTCGGATGATTTCTGATTGCCTAAGGTTTTTAAAATATCTACAGTCGGTTCTAAATCGATATTTAAAGTATTATCTGATTTTTTTATTTTTTGACTAGCAACGCGCTTAGGGCGATAATCAGACACTGCAGCTGACATAATTGTTATATCAGATAAATTGAAATGAGACAAACAAGCATTAAACATTTCTTGAGCAGAAGTAACATTTATCCTGCTTATAAGGGGGTGTGAAATTTTAAGAGAAGTTGGTCCTGATATCAGCTTAACTAGTGCGCCTTTTTTAGCTGCTTCTAATGCAATAGAAAAGCCCATTTTTCCAGAGGAATGATTTCCAATAAATCTTACAGAATCAATAGACTCAAATGTTGGCCCTGCAGTAATCATCACTTGTTTACCACTTAATGGAAGGTTATTAAATAATTGTTCTGTCACAAGCTCAACAATTTCTTGTGGTTCAGCCATTCTACCTTTACCACTTAAACCACTAGCAAGTTCTCCATCTCCGGGCGGAATAAAAAAGTTTCCAAATTTTACAAGTTTCTGGATATTTTCTTGGGTAGAAGGATGCGCAAACATGTCTAAATCCATTGCTGGTGCAAAAAAAACGGGGCAAGTGGCTGATAGATAAGTAGCAAGCAATAGATTATCACATTCTCCACTTACCATTTTAGAAAGTGTTTTTGCGGTTGCTGGTGCTATAACCATGCAATCTGCCCACAAAGCTAAATCAACATGATTATTCCAAACCTCCTCATTTTCATCTTTTGTAAAGCCAGTTAAAATAGGATTTTTAGAAAGTGTGGAAAGTGTTAAAGGAGTGACAAATTTTTTAGAAGCAGGAGTTTGAATAACTTTCACGTTTGCCCCTTCTTTTATAAACTCTCTTACTATTTGAGCAGATTTATAGGCAGCAATACTTGCAGTTACTCCTAAGAGAACATTTTGTCCGCTCAAATAAGACATTTATTATGATTGTTCGTCAACTTTACGGTAATAAATTTTATCTTCTAACCATTCTTGGATAGAAATGAGTGTTCCCTTTGGTAAACGCTCATAAAATTTAGAAACCTCTACTTGTTCACTATTTTCAAAAATTTCGTCAATAGATTCATTTGGTGTAGCAAACTCCTCTAACTTCGCTAAAAGCTCCTCTTTAATTTCTCGATTAATTTGGATTGCTCTTTTTGATATAACAGAAACAGTTTCGTAGATGTTCCCTGTTTTCTCTGCCAATACCTCTAAATTTCTGGTTTCAGTGGTGTTGCTTGCGTTGGTTCTTTTGTGATCTACCATTACTTAAGCTTTTCTAGTTGTTTATTTGCTTTGTTATAGATGCTTTCTGCATCCTTTATTTTTTCGCTATTTTCAAATTTATCAACAAACTGATGATATGCACCAATAGTGCTACCCCATCTTTCTTTTTGTTTGCTGCTTACACTATTACTTGCTAGTAAGTGATTAGCATCTAAAATCAAAAAATGTATTTCTTCAGAGAAATCTGTATCAGGATAATCAATTAATACATTCTTTAATGACACAATTGCTGACTTGTAATCTTCTGTGTCATAATATAACTTTGCTATATGAAACGATTTCTGCTCAAGCTTTTCTCTGAGCTCATCAATCAATTTATTTGATTCAGGAATCTTGTTACTTGATGGATACCTATCTATAAAATATTGCAACTCATTTATAGCTTGTAAGGTATGTGATGCATCTAAACTATATGAAGGAGATTCCAAATAATAACAATACGCGTTCATATATGCCATTTCTTCAGCATGCTTACTGTTAGGAAATGTAAGTGCAAAATTTCTGAAATGATATCCAGCTACTAGGTTTTCAGACAATCCATAATGAGTGAAAGCCAAGTAGTAGTACACTTCTTCTGCTTTAGATGTTCCTCTGTATAATGTGTTTAACTCATCAAAAATAGGGAGAGCCTTAAAAAACTGTTCTTCATCGTAGTATTTTTTGGCCATTTCTAGCTTAAATTCAAGATCTGAACTTTTTAATACTTGTTGATATTTACTGCAAGCATTAAAAGTGATTGACATAAGTAGTATGTAAAATAATTTTCTCATCCTATAATTAACGGTTTACAAAGATAATAAATGCAACGGAATTTATAACATATTATTTTCCAGTAATAAGCTTGTTTTGTCAACTCCGTACAAAACTGTAATTTTGTATAAATTTTATGCTGAATGGATATCTTTGAAAAGATTAAACAAAACCGTGGACCATTAGGGCAACACGCCAAAGAAGCCCATGGTTATTTTACTTTCCCAAAACTAGAAGGAGACATCTCAAATAAGATGACTTTTCGAGGAAAAGAGGTGTTGGTATGGAGTGTTAATAATTACATTGGACTTTCCAACGAAGAGGAAGTTAGACGTATAGATGCTGATGCCGCAAAAGAATGGGGTTTAGGCTATCCAATGGGGTCGAGAATGATGTCTGGAAACACTAATCATCATGAACTATTAGAAAAAGAGCTTTCGGATTTTATTGAAAAAGAAGACACTATTTTATTAAACTTTGGCTATCAAGGAATTATGTCTTGTATAGATGCTTTAGTCGATAGAAATGATGTTATTGTTTATGATAGCGAATGCCACGCTTGTATTATTGACGGTGTTCGTTTACATCAAGGAAAGCGTTTTGTTTTTCCACACAACAACATTGAAAATTTTGAAAAACAACTAGAAAGAGCAAGTAAGATAACTGAACAAACTGGTGGAGGTATATTGGTTATCACTGAAGGAGTTTTTGGCATGTCTGGTGATCTAGGTAAATTAAAGGATATAACAGATTTAAAACAAAAATTTAATTTCCGATTATTAGTTGATGACGCTCATGGATTTGGCACAATGGGAAAAACAGGTGCTGGAGTTGGAGAACACTTAGGTTGTCACGAAGAAATAGATGTCTATTTCGGAACATTTGCAAAATCTATGGCAAGTATAGGTGCATTTATTTCTTCTACTGAAAATGTAGTAGAATATTTGCGATACAATATGCGTTCCCAAATTTTTGCTAAATCCTTACCAATGCCATTAGTTATTGGTGCGATTAAGCGCTTAGAATTATTGAGAAATAAACCTGAACTGAAAGATCGTTTGTGGAAAGTTGCCAATGCGCTACAGGGAGGCTTAAAAAAAGCTGGTTTTGATTTAGGAAATACAGAATCAGCAGTAACACCGGTTTACTTAAGTGGTGGTGTTGGAGAAGCAACCAATCTTACACTAGATTTAAGAGAAAATTATAATATTTTCTGTTCTATTGTTACTTATCCTGTAGTACCTAAAGGCGTAATCTTACTTCGCCTTATCCCAACTGCAGTACATACACTAGAGGATGTGAAATACACAATTGAAAGCTTTACGGCCATCAAAGACAAATTAGCTGCTGGAGAATACATTTCTGAAACAGTAGCTAATGTTGAGTGATATCAGATTTTACATAATTAAAAAGTCCTGAATACAGGGCTTTTTTTATGATTTAATAAAGGCTTCTAGTTTTTGATAAGTTTCTTTTTCTACATTTAGCAATGGTAAACGAACTCTATCACCACATATTCCCATAATTTTTAAAGCCGCTTTAATGCCTGCAGGATTTCCGTTACAATACAAAGGGTCTAATAAATCGAGTAATTGATAATGTAGTTTGTTTGCTACTATTTGGTTTCCTTCTAATGCATAGCGCACCATATCAGAAAACTCTTTAGGGTATGCTTGTCCAATAACAGAAATCACCCCATCAGCACCCATGTAAATCATGGGTAGAGTCAAACCATCATCTCCAGAAATAACTAAAAATCCTTCTGGTTTATATTTTATTATTTTCATGATTTGATTCATATCTCCACTTGCCTCTTTTACGCCAATGATATTATCAAAATCATGTGCCAAACGAATGGTTGTTTCTGCACTCATATTACTACTTGTCCTTCCAGGAACATTGTATAAAATAATTGGTATGGGAGAAGCTGCAGAAATCGCTTTATAATGCTGGTAAATTCCATCTTGTGTGGGTTTGTTATAGTAAGGAGAAACCGACAATATAGCATCATAACCATGCAAATCTGTAGTTTTTATAGTGTCTGTAACATTACAAGTGTTATTTCCTCCTATTCCGATCACTAAAGGTTTTCTCCCATCAACCGTTTCATTCACAAAATTAGTGACTGCTTTTTTTTCGTCAGCACTTAATACTACGCTTTCTCCTGTTGTTCCTAAAACAACAATATAATCTACACCACCTTCGATAATATGATTTAATATTTTTTCTAAACCAATAAAATCCACTCCTCCTCTCTCTAAAAAAGGTGTTACTATAGCAATTCCTGTTCCATTTAAATTATGACGCATTTTTTTGGTTTATAACAGTTAAGTAATGATGTATCTCTTTGATTAAGGCTGATAATGTATTTTCTTTTACATCAATCATCATATCATACAAATCAATGTGTTCTTCATATTTTCCAACCTTAAATTTTGCTTGTGAACTACCTGCTAAATACTTGATCGGAATACAAGTACTGTCACATAGATTAATTAAAATATCGTAATCTTTCTCCACAAAATTTTTGATGATATAGTTTTCTGGTTTGTAAAACCAATTCAAATCTTTTAAAAAGAAAAAATCGAATTGAAGCATAGGCATGTGATGATGTGTAAGCTCCTTTAAGTTAACAAAACCCAATGCTTTTACATCCTTTTTAGTTTGAAAAAGAACATTGACAAATTCGCTAACCTTTAGCATATCCTCCCTTTCTGTGGCATCATATAATATACCAATGGACTTAGCAGTATGTAAATTGTGTACTTCTCTTTGCCGAGGATTGGCTTTCAACTCTCTCTTAAAAAAGAAATCACCTAATTTTTGCTTGATATTTTCAACAAACTGCATTAACTAATTTTGTGAATAAATTCTTCTTCACTGATGAGTGGAACACCTAAATCTTCTGCTTTTTGACGCTTAATTGGCCCCATGTTTTCACCAGCAACTACAAATGTAGTTTTTTTGGAAATGGAACCAACATTTTTTCCACCATGTTGTTCAATGAGGTTTTTCAGTTCAGTACGGCTAAATTGAGTAAATACACCCGAAACAACAACAGAAGCTCCTTCCAAGGTGTTGGAAATAGCTTTATATTCTTCTCCTATTTCCATTTGCAATTCGTGTTTTATTAGTCGTTGCACAATATTTCTGTTGCTTTCATCAGCAAAATAAAGTACTACACTTTCGGCTATCTTCTCGCCTATTTCTTCTACATTTTCTAAATCTTCTTGAGAAGCATCTAGCAACGCTTGAATATGCTGATAGTGTTTCGCTAATTTCTTAGCTACTGTTTCGCCAACATACCTAATACCTAAAGCAAACAATACGCGCTCAAAAGGGATTTGTTTAGATGCTTCCAATCCTTTCAAGAGATTTTCTGCAGATTTCTCCGCCATTCTTTCCAATGGCAAAAGGTCTTCTATTTTTAACTCATATAAATCAGGTATTGATTGCACTATACTCTTCTTAAAAAGCAATTCAATAGTTTCCGGTCCTAAGCCATCAATATTCATGGCTTTTCTACTGATAAAGTGCTCAAATTTTCCTTTTATCTGCGGAGGACACTTTTCACTATTTAGACAATAATGTTTCGCATCACCTTCAGTTCTAATCAACTCGCTAGCGCACTCTGGACATTCTGTCTTAAAAATGGTTGGTTGAGAAAATAGATCTCTATCTTGTTTTTCTACCCCAACAATCTTGGGGATAATCTCCCCTCCTTTCTCCACATACACCTTATCTCCTTCTCTAATATCCAATTTGGTAATTTGGTCTGCGTTGTGCAAAGAAGCACGCTTCACAACCGTTCCTGCCAATAAAACGGGTTCTAGGTTGGCTACAGGGGTGATAGCGCCAGTCCTACCTACCTGATATGTGATTTTTTTTAAGGTTGTTAGCGCTTGATCTGCCTTAAACTTATAAGCAATAGCCCACCTTGGAGATTTGGCTGTAAAACCCATTTGTTCCTGCTGCAGTAAGCTGTTTACCTTAATGACAATACCATCAATATCGTAAGGTAAATCATGGCGTAGTTTGTCCCACTTTTGCACAAAGCGTATAACAGCATCAATATCTTTGCAACATTCTGTATCTCTGGGAACTTTGAAACCCCAACTCTTGGCTGCCTCTAGGTTGTCATAATGTAAATCACATGGTATTTGCTTACCTAGCACATGGTATAAAAAGCAGTCTAAAGGTCGTTCAGCAACCTCCTTGCTGTCCTGCATCTTTAAGCTTCCTGAAGCTGTATTTCTTGGGTTTGCAAAAGTTTCGAAGCCTGCTTCTTCGCGCTCAGCATTCATCGCTTCAAAACCAACGTGTGGAATAAATATCTCTCCCCTTATTTCAAATAGGGAAGGGAAATTTCCTTGTAATTGCAAAGGAATTGATTTAATTGTTTTCACATTTGCGGTCACATCATCTCCATGCGTACCATCACCTCTTGTTAGTGCCTGTGTTAAATGACCGTTTTCATAAGTTAAGGAAATGGACACTCCATCATACTTTAACTCGCAGACATATTCAATTTGATCCTCTACCAATTTATGAATTCGCTTATCGAAGTCTATTAGCTCTTCCTCAGAGTAAGTATTCCCCAAAGAAAGCATTGGGTACTGATGCTTAACTGTATTGAAGTTTTTGGTTACCTCACCCCCCACTCTTTGTGAGGGCGAATGAGGGTCAAAAAACTCAGGATTTTCGTTTTCCAAACGAATCAATTCTTCCAACAGCTTATCGAACTCAAAATCGCTAATTGTTGGTTTATCCAACACATAGTAACTATGGTTGTGCTGACGAAGTTCTGTTCTTAAAAATTGTATGCGTTCGGAAACATTCATAGGTTGGCTAATTTACATTTTCCAAACGGCTTTTACCATACGATCTTTGCCCTGCATATCTTTTCTTAATTCTAGCTTACTAAAGCCTTTTTCTTGAAGCATTTGCAAAACTTCTTCTCCTTTGTTTTCGTGTATTTCGAAAAACAATTTTCCATTTTCATTTAAGTGATTTTGCGCAAAATCAGCAATGGAATTGTAAAACACTAGTGCATCTTCATCCTCCACAAATAAGGCTGTATGAGGTTCGTGCTTCAGCACATTTGTATGCATCAACTTCTTGTCACTTTCCATCACATAAGGAGGATTACTTACAATAACATCGAAAGTCTGTTTTAAAGCTGGTTGTTGTAAGATGTCTGCACGTATAAAGCCAATAGCTACTTCACTGTTTTTAGCATTCTCCTTCGCTACTTCTAATGCTTCTTTCGAAAAATCTAAAGCGCTTAAGTTCCCTTCTGATTGCTTTGCTAAAGAAATAGCTATGCATCCACTACCCGTCCCTATGTCTAATGCAGATGTAAAATCTTCTTGCAACACCCAATGAACCAACTCCTCCGTTTCTGGTCTTGGAATTAAGGTGTGCTTATTCACTTTGAACTCCAAACTCATAAATTCAGCAGTTCCTAATATGTATTGCAAAGGCTCCTCTTCTACCAGTCGGCTAACAATTTCGAGCAGTTTTAGTTTTTGAGTTTCGCTAACAAACGCATCTTGTTGCAAAACACAATCTGACTTACTGAACCCCAACACACTTTCTATACTCCAGTAAGTCATGCTATTAGCTTCCTTTTCTCCGTAAACAGGAGCTAGTTTTTCCAGGAAAAATGGGCGTATATCTCTCACTAATTGCATCCGTGCAATTTACTTATTTTTGGGGCATGACAACAGCCGAATTTTACATGCAAAAATGTTTGGACTTAGCTCAAAAAGGAAGAGCTAATGCCGCGCCTAACCCCATGGTTGGCTGTGTGATTGTACATGATGGCGAAATTATCGGAGAAGGTTTCCACGAGCAATACGGTCAAGCACATGCAGAGGTAAATGCTGTAAATAATGTTCAAGACAAATCATTACTAGGCTCCGCTACCCTTTATGTAAACCTAGAGCCCTGTGCACATTTTGGCAAAACACCACCCTGTTCAAATCTTATAATTGAGCACAAGATCCCTAAAGTAGTCATTGGTTGTGTAGACACATTCTCAGAAGTAAGCGGAAAAGGGATTAAAAAAATGGAGGCTCAAGGGATTGAAGTGATATGCGGAATTCTGAATAGAGAGAGTAGAAAACTCAATAAACGCTTTTTCACTTTTCATGAAGAAAAACGCCCTTACATCATTCTTAAATGGGCAGAGTCCACCGATGGTTTTATTGCTCCAGAAAATCAAACAGAAGCTTTTTGGATGACTTCTACTGAATCTAAAAAAATAGTGCACCAATGGCGCTCTGAAGAAATGGGAATTTTAGTTGGGACTGAAACCGCTATTAAAGACAATCCATCATTAACTGTTCGTGAGGTAAAAGGCAAAAACCCTATTCGTTTTGTGCTTGATAAAAACTTACGATTATCGCCAAACTTATCAATCTTTGATGAGCAAGCAAGCACTTTTGTTTTAACGGAAAAATCAATAGAAGACAACCAGCTTGAGGTAGATTTTAACAATCTAGCCAAAAGCATTTGTGATGTACTCTATCAACAAAATATACATTCACTTATTATTGAAGGCGGAAGCAAAACACTACAAACCTTTATTGATGCAGATTTATGGGATCAAGCAAGGGTATTTACCGCTCCCACTCAACTAGGAAGTGGCTTAAAAGCTCCTGAATTCAACTACTCACCAACTAAAAGGGAACAAATAGCAACTGATCAACTGAAAACCTATTACAGATAATGCTGTTTGAAGACACTTACCATATGCCCACCAATACCAGTGAGGGACTTTACAAAGAAAAAGGAAGTAAGTTTATTGCCTATGCTTTTCCTGTGTTTTCAGAAGAAGATGTGAAAGAACGCCTGGAGGAAATTCGCAAAAAAGAATACGCAGCAAGGCATCATTGCTATGCATACACCCTACATCCAGATAAATCAGCTTTGCGTGCCAATGATGATGGCGAGCCTGCTAACACAGCCGGAAAACCAATTTTGGGGCAGATACAATCAAAGGATTTAACGAATATTCTAATTGTTGTAGTGCGTTACTTTGGCGGTGTTAAATTAGGTGTAGGTGGACTCATTACAGCATACAGAGCTGCAGCTGCTGATGCCTTAGAAAACATCAGTATTGAAAAACGCTTTGTGAAAGAAATTTATGAAGTAGCTTTTCAATACCCTCAAATGAATGAGGTAATGCGTTTAGTGAAGGATAAATCACTAGAAATAGTGAATCAAGATTTTCAAATAGACTGCAAGCTCATTTTCGCCATTCGAAAAAGTCAAGCAGATGCCGTTGTTGCTGCTTTTAAAAAGAACCATGAATTAACCATCAAATACCAAAAAACAATCTAATGGAATTACTAAAACAACTTTGTAAAATTCATGCTCCTGCCGGAAGCGAAGCTCCTTTAACAGATTTTGTATTGAATTATATTCAAGCAAACAAGAAAGACTGGAAAGTGCAGCCAGAAATTTTTCATGGAGATGGCTTTCAAGATTGTATCGTAATTGTATTTGGAAAACCTAAAACAGCCATTTTTGCACACTTAGACAGCATCGGATTTACTGTCAAGTACGATAACGAAATTGTGAAGATTGGCGGCCCTGTTATTAAGGATGGAATTGAGTTAATCGGAGAAGATAGTCAAGGGCAAATAGACAGTAAACTTACTGTAAAAGAGGATGAAAATGGTGATAAAACTTTTCATTTAGTAGATCGTCCTATTGACAGAGGAACCACACTCACCTTTAAACCTAATTTCAGAGAAGATGAAAACTTCGTTCAATGTTGCTACATGGACAACCGCTTAGGTGTTTGGAATGCTTTGCAAGTAGCTGAAACATTAGAAGATGGTATTATCTGTTTCTCTTGCTGGGAAGAGCACGGTGGTGGTTCTGTAGGTTACTTAGCCAAGTTTATTTATGAAAACTACGGAGTAAATCAAGCGCTTATCTCAGACATTACTTGGGTAACGAAAGGTGTTAAGCACGGAGAAGGTGTAGCTATTTCTATGCGTGATAGTGGATTGCCAAGAAGGTCTTATGTCAACAAAATTATCGGTTTAGCTAAAGAAAGCGGTATTCCATTTCAATTAGAGGTAGAAAATGCTGGAGGTAGCGATGGGAATGCTTTACAAAGATCTCCCTATCCTCTTGATTGGTGTTTTATAGGTGCTCCAGAAGATAATGTGCATTCTCCAAATGAGAAAGTACACAAAAAAGATATCGAAGCAATGGTAGCGCTCTACCAATACCTCATGAAGAATCTTTAGGGCTTAATCAATCTATAAGCACCTACCGAAGCAACTGCTCCCAATGTGGTTGCCACAATATACAACCAAAGATGTGTTAGATTTCCTGCCATTACAGCGGGTGCGATAGATCGTGCTGGATTCATAGATGCGCCACAAACAGGACCAGCAAAAATAGCCTCTAAGGCAACAACAGCACCAATAGCAATAGCTGCCATTGTTCCTGTTTCTTTACTACCAGAAGACACTTGTAAGATAACAAACATCAGAATAAAAGTAAGGATGAATTCAAGGATAAAAGACTGCTCCCAACTGCCAGCAGGTAAGGTGGCTCCTAACAAGTTTGATTCAGGAAATAGCATTTTAATGGTAAAGGATGCTAAAAATGCTCCTAGTATCTGGAATACAATATAGGGCAAAACCTCTTTTCCATTCATTCGTTTTGCTGACCAAAAAGCAATGCTTACCGCAGGATTGATATGAGCGCCTGAAATTTCTCCAATGGAATAGATGACAGCCATCACTACCAAGCCAAAAGTTAGCCCCACACCTAAATGAGTTACGCTTCCATAAAGCTCATTGATAACGATAGCTCCTGTTCCTGCAAAAACAAGAATAAATGTCCCTATCAGTTCTGCCCAATACTTTTTCATTAAAAATATTTTTTTAATTGACCCATTAAATTCTCAGGAGCAGAACATGGTTTTTTTGTTTCCATATTTACAAACACTAAAGTCGCTTCAGCATCATTTAACTTTACTCCTTCTTGATTAAACACTTCAAAATCGAAATGAATACGAGCAGTTGGTAGTTCTTTAATAATGGTCTTGATTGTTAACTCATCATCATACAACGCTGGCTTGTAGTATTTAGTAGCGTAATGAAGCACAGGCATCATAACGCCTGCATCTTCTAACTCTTTGTAGCTAATTCCTAAGCTTTTCATGGAATCTACCCTAGCTACCTCAAAGTAAGTGGCATAGTTTCCATAGTAGACATAGCCCATCTGATCAGTTTCAGCGTAGCGAACCCTCAATTTTGTTTCGTGTGTAAACATGCAGTCAAAAATAAATAAAATAGTCTTGGAGATAATTGCACAATCTTTTTAGTTTTGAGCTATGCACTATATTATTGCCTTATTGTTATTAGGATTGCTTCAAAATCCAGACTATCAATTGGTAGAAATTGAATACCGCAACTCTGATATTTCTACTACGAAAGTAGATAGTAGCATTTGGAACATTATTGCTCCTTACAAAAAAACATTAGATGCTGACATGAATGAGGTTTTGTGTTATGCTAAAACAAATCTAAAAAAAGGACAACCAGAAAGTTTGCTAGGTAACTGGACTGCCGATTTATGTTTGGAAGAAGCTCAAGACTTATTTCAGGATACTATTGACATGGTCCTTTTTAACAATGGAGGCTTGCGTGCTAGTCTCTCTGAAGGAAATATAACCAAAAGAGATATCTATCAGCTCATGCCTTTCGAAAATGAATTGGTTGTACTATCACTATCACTAGATGAAGTAGGCGATTTATTGAATTACCTGAAGTATACAGGGGGTCAGCCGTCAGCATTTTCTGAATGGTTTAAAAAAGATGAGTTGCCTTTTTATGTGCTTACTACGGATTATCTTGCTAATGGTGGCGATAAAATGCGCTTTTTCAACAACAAGCATCAAAATGTATTGGGAGTTAAAATGCGAGATGCCATTATTCAATATTGTTTCGAAAAAGACACTATCGCAAGCCAACTAGATAATAGACACCTTTATTTTATGGCAGATGAGTAGAAGAAGGTTTATAAAACAAGTTGGCGCAGGAGCAACGCTTTTAAGTTTAGCACCCCTTGAGTTATTGGCTGCACGAGAAGAAGTGATTAAAATAAGCATTCTACACACCAACGACATGCATAGTCGTATTGAATGCTTTACTTCTGGAAGAAATAAAGGCTCAGGCGGAATGCTTCAACTTGCCTCTGTTATTAAGCAAATACGATCCGAAGAAGAAAACATCCTACTTTTGGATGCTGGAGATATCTTTCAAGGAACACCATACTTCAATTATTATGGCGGAGAGCTTGAATTTAAACTAATGAGTGAAATGGGTTTTGATGCCGCCACTTTAGGAAATCACGACTTTGATAACGGTATTGAAGGTCTTTTTAAACAATTACCACATGCTAACTTTCCGTTTTTATCCGCTAATTACGATGTAAGTAATACCGCATTGAACGGACACACACTTCCGTACAAAATATTTAATAAAAACGGTATTAAAATTGGCGTGTTCGGATTAGGTATTGAGCTTGCTGGATTAGTTGATCCTAAACTTTATAAAGACACACTATATATAGACCCTATTCGTGTAGCAAATGAGCAATCTAGTTTGTTAAAAAATGAATTGAATTGCGACCTTGTTGTATGCCTGTCTCACTTGGGTTATTCTTACAAGAGTAAAAAGGTGTCAGACAGGGTTTTAGCTCAAGAAACTAGCAATATCGATTTAATTATTGGAGGACACACGCACACCTTCTTAAAAGAGCCTAAATTACTAGAGAACAAAGAAGGTGGAGAAGTGTTGATAAATCAGGTGGGTTTCGGTGCTATAAAGTTAGGTAAGATTGATTTTTACTTTGAAAAATCAACACGCAAAAAAAAGTACGAAAGCGCTTCTGTTTTTGTAAAAAATGAAGCTAAATTTGTGTAAATAAATTCCTTACAAAATTGGCTTAACCGAGTGGTCAAAAAAAACTTTATGACCTGTCAAAAAAAATTAAAAGTCAATACCAAAAACACTTTTTTTTAAACTTTTTTGTTAACACATTTGTTGACGAAATAAGTGCTAAAAATTACTAACCAAAAACAACACTAAATCAATGGTAGAAGAGAAAGCTTGTGTCACTGTCTGGAATAACTGTTTAGACATTATTAAGGACAATGTGAGCCCTCAATCCTACCGAACTTGGTTTCAGCCAATTAAAGCCGTTAAACTTAAAGGTGAAATTTTAACCATTCAGGTTCCCTCTCAATTTTTCTATGAATGGCTAGAACAACACTACATTGATTTACTTAAAAAAACAGTAAAAAAAGAAATAGGTCCTGACGGAAAATTGGAATATAGTATTGTAATGGACAATGCATTTAATGCAAAACCATACACCACTAAAATCCCTAGTTCTGGAAAAGGAAACATTAAGAACCAACCGGTTCACATGCCAATTAATATTAACGAAACTTCTATTCGTAATCCATTCATTATCCCTGGATTAAAGAAGATTCAAGTAGACCCTCAGTTAAATCCAAACTTCTCATTCGAAACTTATGTTGAGGGAGAATGTAATAGGTTAGCAAGATCTGCTGGCTACGCTGTTGCGCAAAAGCCAGGAGGAACATCGTTCAACCCTCTACTTATTTATGGTAACGGAGGATTAGGTAAAACACACTTAGCAAATGCGATCGGTATTGAAGTAAAGAACCTTCATTCTGATAAAACTGTTCTTTATGTTTCTGCAGATAAGTTTCAAACACAATTTGTAGATGCCATTATGGATAATAAAAAAAATGATTTTATTCATTTTTATCAATCTATTGATGTCCTTATAATTGATGATGTACAATTCTTTGCTGGAAAAGAAAAAACACAAGACGCCTTTTTCCATATTTTTAACCATTTACATCAAAATGGTAAACAAATCATCTTGACTTCCGATAAGGCTCCTGTGGATATGCAAGGAGTTGAGCAAAGATTGCTTTCTCGATTCAAGTGGGGATTGTCTGCAGACTTACAATCACCTGATCTTGAAACAAGGATTGCTATTCTAAAAAAGAAGCTATACAACGATGGTATTGAAATGCCATATGAAGTTATCGAATACATTGCCTACTCAATCACCACAAATGTGCGCGAACTAGAAGGTGCTTTAATATCATTGTTAGCGCAGTCTTCTTTAAATAAAAAGAACATTACAATTGATCTAGCAAAAGAAATGCTTGATAAATTTGTTAAAAATACTGCCAGAGAAATCTCTATTGACTATATACAAAAAGTAGTGTGTGACTACTTCGATATCCCAATCGAATTGATGAAGTCAAAAACAAGAAAAAGAGAAATCGTTCAAGCCAGACAATTAGCAATGTATTTCTCTAAGCAGCTAACCAAAAACTCTTTAGCAAATATCGGAATGCATTGTGGAAATAAAGATCATGCCACTGTATTACATGCATGTAAAACAGTAAATAATCTCATCGATACTGATAAGCAATTCCGCGGATATGTTTCAGATATCGAAAAGAAGCTAACCTTGAACTAACAAATCAAGTGCTATGATTAAAAACAGGAATTAGGCTTATCTTATTTCCTGTTTTTTTATTTTATCTTGGAAATTATGAAAATATTAATGGTTTGTTTAGGGAATATTTGTCGCTCACCAATGGCTGAAGGCATTATGAGAAAATTAGGAGGAAAAAAAGTAGAAGTGGATTCTGCTGGAACAGCCGACTACCACATTGGATTTCAACCTGACAAAAGAATGATTGCAACGGCTATAGAGCATGGTGTCGACATATCCAACTTAAGAGCAAGGCAGTTTCAATCTGATGATTTTGATTCATTTGATTTGATATTTGCTATGGATTCTTCAAACTATCAAAACATCATCTCTTTAGCTAAAGATGATAATGATAAACAAAAAGTGAAAATGATATTAGATAACAGCAATGTTCCTGATCCTTATTATGGCGGAGATGAAGGATTTGAACATGTTTATCAATTACTACATGAAGCTTGCCAAAAAATTTTAGAGGATATTGAGTAAAGGAAAAGTTATATTGATACCATGTACATTAGGTGATGTCAATCCACTTGAGGTTCTACCTCAAACCAACAATGATTTCATTAATAGTTGTGATATTTTTATCGTAGAAAATTTGCGGTCTGCAAGACGTTTTCTAATTAAGACAGGGCTAAAAAAAGCAATTGATGAAATACAGTTTTTCGAAATTAATAAAAGAACTAAAGCAGAAGATCTTTTACGGTTTTTATCTGAATTAAATGAAGGGAAAAATATTGGTGTTTTATCAGAGGCTGGATGCCCTGGTATAGCGGATCCTGGAGCTGAAATTGTTAAATGGGCACATAGAAAAAATATCCAGATCATTCCTTTAATAGGTCCATCCTCAATCTTACTTGCGTTAATGGCTTCTGGAATGAATGGACAAAATTTTGCTTTTATAGGGTATTTGCCAAAAGAAAAAACTGAAAGAAGAAGGAAAATTAAACAACTAGAGCAGTATTCAAAAACTCACAATCAAACTCAAATATTCATTGAAACACCTTTTAGAAACAACCACTTAATAGATGATTTACAAAAGTGTTGTGACAAAAATACCCAAATAGTTGTTGCTTGTGACTTAACACTACCTACTCAATTTATTAAACGTTTATCAGCCAAAGATTGGAAAAATCATAAATTAGACTTACATAAAAGACCTTGTATTTTTATATTGCATAAATACTAGTCTTAACTCAAGTAGTTTACAATATTTTTCTATATTGCCCAACAAGAAGATTCTCTAATATTAAATGATGAAATACGAATTAGAATACCCTATACATTCCTCAATAAACATATTATTTGACAGACTTAGTACTCTAAGCGGACTTTCTGAATGGTTTGCGGACGATGTAAATGTTAACAGAGAAGGAATTTATACTTTCACCTGGGAAGGAAGTGAGCAACAAGCTACACTTGTAAGTAAAAAGAAGAATAATCATGTTCGCTTCAAATGGTTAGGTTCAGATGAAGAATACTTTGAATTTCTTATTCAGGTAGACGAACTAACAAACGATATTTCACTAATTGTTACAGATTTTGCAGATGATGAGGAGGACAAAGAAGACGCTGTTCAATTGTGGGATTTACAAATTGATAACCTAAAGAAAATTATAGGTTCATAATAAAACGCTTACTTTATAGTTGTAGTTCATATTGTGAAGAAGCTACATCAACTTATTTTTAAGTCCTTTATTGGACCCTTTCTTTTTACTTTTCTAGTAGCAGTTTTTCTGTTATTGATGCAATTTCTTTGGAAATATATTGATGACCTTGTAGGGAAAGGCTTAGAATGGTATGATATTGCACAGTTACTATTTTATGCCTCTGCTAGACTTGTACCATTAGCTCTTCCTATTTCTATTCTTCTATCCTCTGTTATGACTTTTGGAAATCTAGCAGAAAAATATGAATTAGTAGCTATGAAGTCTGCAGGCGTGCCTTTTCTAAAAGGTATGTCGAGTTTATTTTTTTTCATCTTAATAATCAGCTTGTCATCATTCCTTTTTTCTAATTTTTGTATGCCTTATGCGAATTTAAAAGCGGGGACTTTACTTTATGATATTAGAAAACAAAAACCTGCATTGAACATAAAACCAGGAATGTTTTATAATGGACTAGAAGGCTTTAGCATTAAAATTGACAAGAAAAATGATAATGGTGTAGACTTAGAAGGAATAATGATTTATGATCATAGTAATAAATCTGGCAATAATAAAGTCATAATAGCAGAAAGTGGTTCTATGTATCTATCTGAAAATGAGCAATACTTCATTATTTCTCTTGAAAATGGCCATAGTTATTACGAAACAGATGCATCTACTAGAAGAAA
>CEUV01044434.1_pt1 | contig 29660 bp, 14 predicted proteins | sample 356401 | NCBI WGS metagenome assembly CEUV01 (sample SAMEA2622710, study PRJEB7988) | marine metagenome | isolation source: saline water (ENVO:00002010), including
GAGTTAGAAAATTTCCTCTCAGTATAACGTTTAGTAAACCGTCTGAAAAACAGAATTCAAAGATTTTGCACCCCAACTCCTATAAGTGGCGGAGAACGTGGTTGCACTTGCATACAGTCCGTATGGGGTGAATGACTATGTTGGGAAACAAGAATAAGAAAACGAAAACCGCAATGGGTGGAATCGGAATTGCCGTTCTACTATGTGCTTTGATGGCCTTCATGCCAATGACAAGCCTAGTGGACAACACCGCAACCGATACTGTCAGCAATGCAGAGATCGTCTCTGAAGTAGACGATTTCTTCAAGTTGCCAGCGACCATCGAACAAACAACCTATGAGTATGATGCCGCTCAAGAACTCTTGGGCATGAGGCAGATGAACACAAAGGGCTTCCTCACTGAGGATGGCAAGATTGCACAGCTCACAAGCGATGAGCCAATGCACTACCTTGCTGACAGTGGAGCCTATGAGGACATCAACCTCAACATCATGGCAACGCAAGAAGGCTGGGAAGTGAAAGAGAACATCTTCACAACAACCTTCGGCGCTGAAGTTGCCAGTGGTGTGAGCATCCAACCAAACCAATTCGTCGATCCAATCGTCACTGGTTTGAACCCAATGCTCGTTACAATCGATATTACGGGAACCGCACCAATGCCTTACCATGCTGCTCCAGCAACTGGTGATGTTGAAGTCGGTGGAAACGTGATTCGTTACCCTCTCGCAGAAGGTTTCGCTCTTGACTACTCGGTCGATACCACACAGGTCAAGCAAAACCTCCTCATCCAAGAACGCCCAGTTCTCGATGAAATTGCCGCATACTTCGGCATGACCGAAACAGTCCGTCTACCAATGGGCTACGGTCTATACCTCGACGGTGCACCTCTTGGCGAAGAAATCACCACAACACAAGGCGAACTCGAAATTCGAAACATCGAATCCGGTGAACTCCTGGCCACCATCCCTGAGCCAGTAGTTATGGAAGAAAGTTCAACTGAGCCTTACATTGGTACCTACTTCGTTCAAGTATTCGGCCCAATGGTTCTCTTGACCACAGCTGTTGATGCTGACTGGTTGATGTCCGAAGACCGAGTTTACCCACTCGCTCTTGACCCAACCATCAAGGTGACCAGCGGAAACCGTGGATACTGTTACGTTTACTATGGATACTGTTACAACAACACGTACTCCTATCTCTACCGTTACTACGGTTCGTACTACTACGTCCCATGGCACCGCTACAACTTCGGCAGCAGCTCTGCTCTACCAAGCCAAGCAACCGTTGAAGAAATCAACTGGAAGCAATACGTAAGCTACGGATACGGTAGTTCGTCCTCCACCAGCATCACTGCTACAGTCCTTGAGGGCTGTGGTACCGACGCTCGTTACAACTACGGTATTTCTTCAGCATCCTGTTCTGGAGCAATCTCTGCGAACTTGTTGTCTGGATCGAACTCCAACACCAACGAGCGCAAGTTGATTTCATCGATTGGTAACTCTGCAGCCGCAGGTACCTACTCGCAAGGAACTGGATGGAAGACAGCTGAAATCTGTGACAACAACAACGCAGCTGGTACTGCTTGTTCCTCGTCCACAGGTTCACACAACTACATCATCAACGCTCAAAGCAACTCCGGTACTGTCGGAATGGGTGCTCGAATGACCTCAAGCATCTACATTTACACCTACGCTTACAACAGCGGTGGTTCCAACAGCTACCTGGAAGTCATCTACTCCGGCGGATCTGACACGGATGCCCCAACCTCCTCTCACGTCGGATACACAGGCCTCACTTCGTATGTCGAAGGTGAGCGTACCTTCTTCACCAAGTTGACTGACCTTTCAGGAATCGATACCACGTCGACCAATGGACCGAAGATGTTCTACAGCATCAACAACGGCACCTGGACCTCTGTTAGTGCTACAACCGTTCAGTCCTGCGGTACTACTGCTACAGACTGCCGCTTCAAGGCTACAACCCCTGACATCAGTGCAGGCGACTACGTCGAGTACTACTGGAAGTATCAAGACCTGAACCAAGGATCCAATGGTGCGAACGTCGGATACGACCCAGCACCTGCATCCGGTAGCACAACGCCTCAAAGCAACGCTTACTGGTTCTTCGTCGACGATGTCGTCAACGCAGGAACTGCCAAGAAGTTCACCGTCCTTCAGACGGATGTCCACTCAGGTAGTTACTACAGCCCACAAGGTTTCCACGACCGACAAATGACCTACTACGACCACAGCGATGAGTACCTCTTCGAGTGGGACGTATCCAACTGTGGAACAGGTAGTTACTCCTGTTTCTACTCGTCCTCGTATTACTTCTACTCCCAGTGGAAGATGCAGTGGACGACCACACCAAGCAGTGGATACAACGGCTACGGTGGAACTCGATCGGGTATGATGGAAATGCACCAAGGTGACGGTGGCTTCCTTGCTATCAGTGCAAAGAACGGCCCTCAGATGAACCTCATCTTCCACTACGACTCTGGCGACAACGCATGGGGTATGGTCGGAATTGGTGACTCAACACCTGAAATCGAAACCGGTAAACTCGCTGGTGGAACTGGTGCTTCATCTGTCAGCACCTATGGTTACACAGCTGCCTACAACGTCCCATTGTCTGGCCTTGACATCACCGGTACCTTCGGTAAGTTCGACTGGAACGGAACCTACAGTACCTCCAAGGCCAACTGGCTCTGTGCTGGTACCAACGGATTCTACTACTTCTACCGTTCAACCAGCTCCAATGCACGATGTTCCTCTGGATACTACTACGCATACTCTTCCTCCTACCGATGGAGTGGATTTGCGCTCAGTGCAGGATACTACGGCCGTATGGCTTCCTCAGGAACAACCACCTACAAGGTAGGAAACGTTGCACCAACGCCTGACACCAGTGCACCTGTACTAGATCACGGTGGCATGCGAGACTCACACAGTAAGTCCCGTACGTTTACCTACACAATTTCAGATGGTGGCGACCCACCATCAGGTTTGAACGTCAACAACACAGTTGGTGAAGGTCCAACGCTTTACTACAGTGTCAACAACGGTTCGTACACTGCGGTAAAACTCAACCCTGTTGGAAAGCAACGAACCGATTGTGTTGACTCCGAGTGTGACTGGTCCGCTGAGATCAACACCTTCGAGCGTGGCGACTACATCACGTACTACGCTACGGCTGTCGACACCTCGACTGTTGCCAGTGGTACCAACTCAATCCAGACAACTGCGAGCAGTTTCGAAGTCGGTGACCCGAACATGATGCTCATCGTCGAATGGCGAGACATGGGATACAACACACAATACCTGTGTGACTACCAAGTAATCTTCTATGACGTCACCAACGAGATTGAGTTCAAGTACGACTCGTCGTGTAACGCATACTACGACTACGCTACCGTTGGATACATGGACCACACCCGAACAAAGGGTGACACCATGCGCAACCCTGGTGGCGGATACATGGCTGGAAACAACCCTCACACAGCGAACTTCCGTATCTCAACTGACGGAAACGACCACGGATATGAGACCTTCTCGACCGGTATGAAGTCGCTAACCAACGCTGCAGAGGTTATCTCAGGAGCATCCAATGGACGACCAACAGGATACTACTGTGCATACAGCTACTACTGGAACCAATACAAGACCGGATGTAACGCAAACATCGATTTACCATCTGGCTTCCAGTTCGATTACTTCCAGAAGTCCTTCGATGGTGACGACAGCAATGACCGTCTCCGTATCGGACGAAACGGTTACCTCTACATGATTGACAGTGGTTCAACCGCTCTCGAGCGTGGACTCACAACATGGGGTACCAACATGCCTGCATTGCCATACTCGAGCAACTCCGCTGCTCGACCAGGTACAATTGCACCATGGTGGGGTTACTACAGCAGTTACTACTGCTATGACAACTCCAATGCTGATTGTGGTGTCTACGTCCGTGCAATGCCGTTCGAAGGCAAGGGTACGGATGTCGACAATGATCTTGACTGTTCCAACAACAACATTGAGTGTATTTGGGACAACGAAGGTTCACCATACCGAATCAGTCCGAACAGCGATTTCTTGTCCGTCACTGGTGGCGATCTGACCATTGAGCCAGGCACAGTCATCCAAGTTGCACAAGGCAAGGGTATCTCTGTCGATGGTGCTTGTGACTCTGTCAAGGCTGCTGGAAACTCAACCCATCACATCCTCTTCGAGGGTCAGAATGGTGCTGAGTGGAAGGGTCTTTCCTTCACAGATGATTGTGCTACCACAGGTGGTACAGACAACCGACACGTCTTCAGCTATGTTGACTTCAACAACACAAGCACAGCTGCAATCTCCGCTGGTTCACGCCACGGAGACTACAACTCATACTGTGCTGACAGTGCTGGTGGTACTCGACCGTGCTACTCCAACAACAACGTTGGAAACTTCACGCTCAGCCACGTCACCTTTACCAACGTCGAGACGGCCATCCGTCACGGTAGCGGTCAAGGAACTGGCTTTACCATGAATGATTTCAGCATCACTGGTGCAGACAAGGCTTGTATCAACCTCCCATCAAGCGCAGATGCGATGATTAAGGAAGGTACCATGACCAACTGTAACACAGATGGTGAATCATGGGGCGGTGCAATCGTCAACTACCCAGGTTCAACCGGCGGTATGTTGCACGTTGAAAACGTGACCATTCAGAACGCATATGTCAACTTGATTGACACCGATCTCCAACATGTCACCGTTTCAAACGTCAGTGCTTCAATCACATCTGGAGCATCGCAATCAGGAACAGTTCTTTCATCTGATTTCGGTGTTGCGAGTGAAGTCAAGTTGTTTAACTTCGTAGCTGATGACTATTCATCTGCTTCAATCAACGCACTCGGTCTCATCAACATGACCGAAGTTGATTTCGGAGACGCTGACCTCACCATCGCACCTGGTGGCGCATCCAGCACTGCTAACGGACCTTCCGGAGACAGTGCGATTATCGATGATGTCACTGCTGGTGACATGTTGATCTACCGAATGCAACCGTCCATTATGAACGATGTAACCGCAGGTCACATCGACTTATCTGGAAACGCAATCACCACCGACGCAATGGTTGTTACCAACCTTGACTCGGGCCGATTTGGTGTTGCAGGTTGTGGATGGATCATCGATGCAACAACCATCGATTCAGACCGTTTGTACAGCAGCTGTTCAAGCAGCGCTGCTCCAAACAACATGATCTTTGATAGTGGTTCATTGACCCACACATCGAATTCTGACCACGCTGTCTACGCTCGAAACTCCAAGATGACGCTCGGTAACATTGCAATCACCAGCTCCAACGCTGGTAGCAGTGGTCCTTACCTCGCATACGGTAGTTCGAACGCCGACATCCGCCTCGTAGAGGTTGACCAGAACGGTGATGATTGTGCTGACTCTAACGGTGCAACTGGCGACTGTGATGTTTACACATCCGGTTCAGCTGTCATCTACTACGGTGGTCTCGCAGAACTCCGTGCTTACCGACTTGAGGCTGTTAACGGCGCCGTTACAGAAGTCGACAAGTCCGGTCACGTCGTCAGTGCGAGCGTTGTAACCAGCGCTGGTGCAGAACTCTTCGAAGTTGGATCACACATTACTGACAGTAACGGTGAAGCTGACGTTTGGGTCATCACAGGTGACAGCAACGGCAACACCTACTCCGACCACAACCTCCGTGCATTCGGACCTGCTGGACAGAACGAAACAATGACTTCCGATGCCTGGTATCCATCCACTGGATTCACCATCGGTAGCAGCTTTGCACTCTTGCTCGAGCCAGCACCTGTTGATTTCAATGGAACCAACATGGATTGTGCATGGTTGGCTGCTTGGACCGATGCCGATACTGGCGCCGGCCTTCCAACAAGCGGAACAACGGCTTCAGGACACACCATCTACGAATTCGATGGAACACCAATGACATTGACTGAAGACCTCAACCTCAATGGTTGTGTCATCAAGCTCATGGGTGCTGTATTGAAGGTCAAGTCGACTGCAACAAGCACCCCTGTTTTGACCTTGTCCAATGGTGGTAAGTTGGTTGTCGGTGAGTCAAGTGTTGCAACTGGTTCACTCCAGGCTGTTTCCTCGACCTACCCACTACACATTGACATCCAAGATGGTACACTCGAAATCGACGGTGGTATCGTTCGTGACGTCGCTCAAGACGCTACAACCGGTGCCGCACTTTACGTTGGCGACGGTGCAACACTCGTCATGAAGAACTCAGGAACCGTCTACGGCTCCTCTGCAACTTCGGATGAGATGGCTACTGTCAAGATCGATGGCGGCTCCGCCAACATCGACTCTTCGAGCATCATCAACGTCGGAAACACAGGTACTGCACTATGGCTTGAACAATCAAGCGCTACGGTCAACAACGTTGCTGTTTCGAACGCTGCTGTTGGTATTCAATCCTACAACGGTGCTCCACAAATTGACGGATTTACATCAACGGATAACACCGTTGGTGTTGACGTCTATGGTGGAATGAGCCTGCCAACCATCTACCGTTCGACATCCCTCTCAGGACAGTCGACTGGATGGCAAACCTATGCAATTGACCTCACTGCATTCCTCGGATCCGGTGACTACTTGCAAGTCGGTGCCAACTCCATCTACGGTGGAGGTAACGCTCACCCTACCTACAACTGGGCATCCAGTAAGTACTACATGCTCACCGACCGATGGAACATCGAGATCACTTACGATGATGGTTCTGGAGAAGTCTCCGAGAACATCACAACACCAGATAAGTTGGGTTACTACCCATATGCTGCTGACGATCCTAAGTCAGGAAACGGAGCTGCTACCTACGCTGGTGGTGAAGGTGGTGTCGCATCATGGCACTGCAACTACTACGGTTATTCGTATGGTCCTGGATACACAGGATCCTTTGACGGATACTTGTACTACATGTGGCGCTACTGGCCTGGTGGTCCAACGCAATACGTCTCGTACCCGAGTTACTACTACTACCCAGACGAGTTCGGATTCCGCTGGAGTGAGATTAGCGATGATACCAACCCATCCTACGGTTCGTATCCATACCACTACTGGGGTTACTACTACAACTCCTATCACGGTGGCCAGGGTGTCTACAAGCCTCCTGAAGGATACAACGGATACGGTGGATACTACAACATCTGTTTGGATTACGCTTACAGCTACTACATGAACCCGGGCCAAGGTGCTCGAATGTCCTTCCCAATCGTTGATATCTCGGATTCATCGATCTCGGCAGTGACCATGTATGTCGACGTTCTCCACAACCGTGCAGACAATTACCAAGACCGCTTGGACCTAGTCGCCCGTGTAGGTAACGATCCAAGTTCACTTGGAGACTACCTACGTGACAGTGGTACTGCTTCTTTCGAGAACGGTGCCATCACCGGTGCAGATACTGGTATTGCAATCGGCGGTAACTTCGCTTCCGGAAACTTTGACGGAATCGATATCACATCGCCAGCCGACCAGGGTATCGAGATTGTTGGAGCAACCTCTGCTGCAATGAACGATATTGAAGTCTCTGGTGGCGACTACGGTATGCTCGTCTCGAGTTCAGGTTCAGGTGAAATGGACTTGACCAACATCGACTTTGACGGCCAGAACAACGCTGGTGTCTACTACGTCAAGGACTTTGGAGGCGATCTTACAGGTACCATCACCAACAGCGCTGGTGCTGCATACAAGTATGGTCCTCAAACCAACAAGGATGTAGAATTCAGTGGTGTAACCGTCTCAGGTAACAACATCGGTATCGAAACCGCAGGTTCAGGTGACATCACCTTGAGCGATTCGACCTTTGCGAACACCCTGAGCGATGTCAAGATTACTGGAACAAGTGAAGTTGACTTCATTGAAGGTACAATCGATACCAACAAGATTGCTGTAACAGGCACTGGTGGATTTGAGCGCATGCGTGAATTGTCCATCAACTTGCAAGCAGATTCGAATCCTGTTGCTGATACAAACGTCGTCTTGATGAACGTTGACAAGAAGATTACGGGTACAGGCACAACCGATACAAACGGTGATGCAGAAGGTATCCTCTTCCGAACCATGCGTGTTGATTCATCAGGATCAGCCAGCGATGACTTGAGTGGATATGAAGCTGTAACAGTTGCGAAGATTGACTACACCTCGACAAAGGGTGACTTCCGATATGCTTTCCAATCTCTCTCATTGAATGATGCGAGTGGAAACACTGGAAGTATCACGCTGACTGACAGAATCGATGCCCGTGTTTGTTACAGTTGGAGCAGTACATCCTATGAGATGGTTTCCAACTGTGCTGGATACCTCAGCACAGGTGCCAGCCGAGACCTCTCCGATGGTAACGGTGGAACCTACAAGGAGTACGGTTACTATGCCGCTACACCAGGTGACTTGTCTGGAAAGACAATCATGATGGACATTCCGTTCTTCTACTTCGATGACAATGATGTCCACAACTGGAACAACACATTGGTTCTCGTCACCGGTTCATACACCTTCTCAGACACACAGCGTTGGTACGCCGCTAGCGGCTCCAACGCTCCTGAGGTGTACATGCACAATTCGGAAGTCTATGGAATCGGTACCAACTCCAACACTGGTCAACAAACCGGTCTTGAATTTGGATACATCTACGATTCAATGGATATCTCGATTAAGGACACGACCTTGAATCCAGTTGCATCCATCACAAGTGGTATGGCCTACAAGTCCTCGTGGAACAACTACGATCACGTATCAGAGTTCCTCTACATGGACAATGTAACGGTCACGCACTTCAAGGGATACACGCCGTTGAACAACGCTATCCAATCAACGGATATCTGTGTTCAAATGACTGGTTCGGACGGATCACACATCAAGGACAGCACCTTCAATGACTGTGGTGCTGGAATTGCGTTGCGACGTAGCCCATACGCTTACTCCCACAGTGCGAGTGAGTTTGGAGCTGACAACCTCACCATCGAAGGAAACGAATTCAATGATGGTGGAGAAATCGCTGACGTATGGGTTTACAGTAACGCATACGCTGATGATTTGACCGTCACAGGAAACTGGTTCAACAGTACATCTGCTGAGGAAGGATTCTCCGCATATACAGGAAACAACAAGCGTATCACTGTTACGGACAACTACTTCAACGGACCGAAAACTGCGATCCAGATGTTTGGAATCCTCGACTACACCATCGATAACAATGAAATCATTGGAACCGGAGAGGCTGGAGAAGCTGGTATCGAAACCGACGCTGGATACGGTGTCATCTCCAACAACACGTTGTTGGACGCTGATGGCGGTATCTACATGGAAGACGCTACGAGCCCACCTGCACCAACGACCTCGTTGTGTACCATTGCATCGAACGCTTACCGCAGTTCGAGCACATGTACCTTTACAGTCCCATCTGGTGTCACGGCGTACGTCGATCTTGAATCTGACAGCTGGGGTGGAGAAATTGGACTTGAAATTACCAAGCCTGATGGAACCACGGACACCTGGTCTGCTGGTTCATTTAGTTCCAACACCATCTACGCACGTCTAACATCGTACAGCACCTCTGGTCAGTACACTCTCAAGGTTACTGACACATGGGGTGACGGTGGTGCTAACATTGCTGTCTACTACGGAACTTCCGCTGGTGGATACTCAGGACCAGTTGTTGAGAACAACACGATTGGAATCAGTGCTGGACGAACAGCACCGAATGCAGTTGGCCTTGACTTCAACGACTGTGACAAGGTAACCATCCAGAGTAAGGACAACACCGTCACAATCGGCGACAATGCATTGGTCACCGATGGCTGTGATGTCTCTGATGTTGATTCAAGTTTCGTTGGAACCAACGTTGCATCAAGCATCGGTATTTCATCACTCAACTCGGGTGACGATCTCGATCTCGATGGAACCTCGGTTGCAGGATTCGCATACGGTGTCTCCATCGAATCTGCAACACTCACCATGTTTGGTGACGCAGATATCGCAGGATCCACTGCTGGTGTTTACGCTGACGACGCAACTGTTACCGCAATTGGTGCAGCTGTTGATGGTGGAAGCACAGGTACTGGTCTCTACATGGTCGATGGTGACTACTCGTGGATTTACCCACTCGACGCAGCAGGTAATGTTGGTGTCTATGCTGAGAACACCGAGTTCCGATGGGACGGCGGTACCTCAACTGCAACAACAGCACTCCATGCTGTCGAGTCGGTCGGATCCGTTGAGAACTTGACCTGGTCTGCTTCAACAACGCAAATCAACGCAGGTTCGAATGCATATGTTACCAGCATTGGTAACACACTCGATGCGGCTAAGATCAGCATCGTTGCATCTGCAACCATCGATGAAGCGAACCTCTTCAGTCTCGATGCAACACACCTCACAGGTGCAGCATCAGCTGTTGGTATGACATTGGTCTCCACAGACGGAACCCGTGCTGCATACGTTTCACCGGCCTTCCAGCCTGACATCATGGCTGTTGACGGTGATGAGTCGGATTGGATTGGTGGTACTCCATTGAACCCATCTGACGATGCTATGCCTGGTATGGTCTCCGGTGACGGAACCAACGACTTCTACGTCACATACAGTGAAGGTGATGCACTCTACATCGGTATGACTGGTGAAGACCTCACCAACAACGACCTCTTGATTTACCTCGATGTCGTTGCTGGTGGTTCCAACACTGGTTACAACCTCAACGGTGCGCACACACTACCAGTTCAAGCAGACTACCTCTTCTGGGCTACCAGCGAATCCAACATGGATCTCTACTCCAATGGATTCCTTGGCTGGGGTGCAAGCTCCATGTCCACAGATGCTGTCGACGCTGACTTGGGAACAACAACTGCTGGTTTCTTTGAAATCGCAATCCCATTCAGCCGAATTGGTGGAACACCTGATGCAGTGAACATCGTCGCTGTCGTCCAAGACGGTTCAGCGAACATCCAAACTGTTCACCCAACTCAGACAGTCACAACTGGTGTTCAAACACTAGGCGAGTACATCTCTGTTGAGACAACGCATGACGATCTAGAAACTGGAAGCATCAGCGACGAAGTCTTGGTTTACCGAACCTACAAGGGTACGACCACCGCAGGACCTGCAAAGGACTACGATGTCATGATCAAGACAAAGGCAGATTGTGCTTACGACTGGGCAACTGTTGACGCTGTTTCGATGGCAACCAACCAAGAGCTCACCGTCGACATCAAGCGTGCATGTCCTGAAATCCAGGCTGAGCTCGCTGACGACTCGGTTGATGAGGACAGTGGTGCATACACCATCTCCTTGACCAACCTCGCTGATGACGTCCAAGATGATGAGGCAACACTCACATGGACCGTCACTGAAGGAACAACCGTCGCTCACAGCAACGTCTTGGTCGACTGGGACAAGAATGGTCACACCGTGACCATCACGCCTCTTGATGACCAATTCGGAACAGTAGAGTTCGAGTTCATTGTTACGGACAGCCACGGCTTGACCGATGTCAAGAACATGACCTTGACGGTCAACAACATCAACGACAAGCCAGTCATCTGTAACACAGAGCGTGCTGATTGTATGCCTGTCTTCGTTGACGACGGATCTTACACGAACATCGTTCCTGAAGGATTCGGCAGTGTCTCCAAGTTCCTTGGTGACATCTCGAATGCAAGCAAGTCATACATCCGTGACATGGACAACGAGCAGAGCCCTGTTCGCCAAGTCTACACATGGGATGCATCCGTTCCAACAGAGTGTGATGCATTCGGTGTATCGGTCACCAACAACGAGTTGACCATCGTCGAGAACACAGCCAACGAACTCGGTGGAACCTGTACGGTTACACTCACCCTCAGCGATGATGGTGCAGAGAACCAAGAAGCCGATGCATACACTGTTGACTTCTCAGTCAGCCCAGTGAACGATGCACCAGTTGTCCTCGATTGGGATGTCACAACAGGAGCTGTTGTTACCGCTGCAAATGGATCTACTCCAGTTGCACCATGGTCCATCAGCCTCATGGAAGATGACACCAATGCAAACAACTTGACCTACGACTTGTCTGCTGTCAAGTACGACGTTGACCACAACGCTGCTGACTTGACCTGGACTGTTGAATCAACCGACCAGTGTACCTACGAGAACTACTTCAGCACAGAAATTGTCGGAGATAACCTCGTCTTCACACTTGTTCCTGATGCAACAACCACTGCAAACGCTTGGGAAATTGACTACTTGAACAACAACGGTATCCACCAGATTGGACCAAGCGGTTCTGACTTCTGTCAGATCCGTCTCGTCCTCCGAGATACTGCAACCGCACCAAGTTACGTACCAAACTATGACCCATCGGTTATGCCAATTGCAAACTACCAGCAAGGTGTTGCAACACAGGAAATCGGTGTCCGTGTCGAGAACGTACGTGAACTCGTCGCTGACTACTACTTCGATGAAGTCATCGGATTCGACTTCCTAGGCATCAACGATGTTCTAACCGGTACCTACGTACCTGTTGAGGTTGAAGTCGGTGCTGGTGGCGATCAAGGACCTTACACCTACGATCACATGCTTGCGATCACCTTCCACACCAGTGGTGGACACGGTGAATCTGAGAACGTGATGTATGTCACACCTCCAGAATGGGGCGAGACAATCACGGTCAAGGAGTACGTATACATCGTTGATAACGGTGAAGAAACACCTTACATCTGGGCTGAAATGGACGTTCTAACCTGTCTCGACGCAGAGTGTGACATGGCAAAGGCTCCTGCACAGCGATTCCAGATGGATGATCAAGTCAACGGACCATGGGCCCACGTGAACTACGGTGGCGGCATGACCGGTGAACAATGGTCCAAGCCTGGTGCATACGGTGACGATGGAGTGACTGAGTCGACCCGTCGACCATTGCTCCAAGACAGTGACTGGTGTAACAACGTCATGTTCTCGGATGCTTCTGCAGTCGACAGTGACGCTGGCGTTCCAACAACCTGTAACCACGTGAACAAGCCTGCTGAAGACTTCATCAGCAGTGGGGACAAACTCCCATCCGTTGTTCAACTCGGTGGCGGTATTGGATCTGTTCCATCGTTCGCACCAAGCCTCGTTGTCGTAGCCCTCGCTGGCTTCTTCGTCACAGCACTTGCAATGTCAAGCCGCCGTGAAGAAGAGGAGGAGCAAGAAGAAGAAACACGACGCATCGTCGAAGACGAGATGGCAGTCAGCCCAGTTATCGCGACCATCCTCATGGTTGCAATTACTGTCGTCCTCTCCGGTGTGATCTATGTTTGGGCTTCTTCCCTCGCAGAGACAGGTAAGTTGGGTGTTCCTCGAGTCACCTTCGACATCGAGAACAAGGAACTTGGTACTGCAGACGGATACTGGGTTATCACAGTTGATCAAACAGAAGCTGAGTTGGCTACAGCGGCCGTTACTGTAACGGTTCTCTACACCAACGCAGATGGTGTTCGAACATCGTATGCTACGTTGCTCTCAAACACGAGCTATGTGTATGGATTTAACCCATCAAACAGTGATGCGTTCGTAACATTCGTTGACAAGGTCGAAGATGAGGGTACATTCAAGGAATCTACCTTCGGTATCGGTGACCAAATCTTCGTACGAACCCACGCTCCTGACGGTCAGTCGTTGACGGATGCTACTATCCGTATCACTTACCAACCAGGACCTGGTGAAGGATCTGTCATCAAGGCATACCAAGACCTTGAATTCAACAAGGTTGTTTGAAGCCAAGAATTGACTGAGAACAGTTGATGGGCCGGTGGCGAAGCCACCGGCCCACTCTTCTGGGCCAGAAGCGAATGCTTTCAAGCATGCAGGCGTAGCGTCATACATGGTCAGTCCATGTCGGTGTGTTGTCTTCGATTGTGATGGAGTCCTTGTGGACTCAGTAAGCTCATGGAAGACATTGCACGATGCCTTCGGAACAGACAACAGCAAGAATCTCATGCGATTCATTGCTGGTGAACTGACAGATGTTGAGTTCATGCGTTCCGATATTGCGATGTGGAAAGAGATACGTGATCCGATTCACAAGGATGAATTGTTTCGAATGTATTCAGGCATTGCTTTGATGAAGGGCGCTCGTGAGACGGTTCAACAGCTTCAGGATGCTGGTGTCTATGTGGCCATTGTGAGTGCAGGTGTTGATCTATTTGTCAGCAGTATTGCTGCAATGTTGAAGGTCGACGACTGGATTGCAAATGGCTTTGAATTCGATGATGAAGGTTACCTCACAGATGATGGAATCTGCCGTCTCCATGCGAGTGGTAAGGGTAAAGTCATTCATCGCCTAATGGAGATGCATGGATTTTCTCCGAATGAAGTTGTTTCAGTCGGTGATTCTGAAATGGATCTTTCCATGATGATTGAGGGTAGCCATTTCATTGGCTTCAATCCAAGCCGTTCCTCATCACTTGATGCATTCACCAAGGCAGGCGTACCGATTGTTCAACAAAAAGATCTCTCGAAGATTCTGGAGTTTATTCAACTCCCTTCAAGCGAAGGGAATTGAGGTTGATTTGTGCGACTGAAGATTGACAATTGTTAGCATACATGGTTTAGGTTGGAATCCAAGCATCTTCTGGTACGATGTTTGATCCTGCCAAGTTGATGAACAAACGAGCGTTGTTCCTCTGAAATCCAAGCATGCATGACCGTGGACGTGTCCAGTGACAAAGATGTCAGGTACTTCACGGATGACGAGGCCATCTTCAATTTCTGGTGATAATGGTGTTTTACCCCCCCATTGTGGTGCTAAATGTCTCCTTCTGAGCATTTGTCGCATTGCTTCAACAGGTTCGGAGTAGGTGACCGTTCGTAGACCTGCAACAAAATCGTCAATCGATTTCCCATGGTAAGAAAGCAAACGAACATCATGCAATGAAAAATCACATGGATTTCCAACAAAAGTCGTTTTGTTGTAATCCTGTTGGATATCCTTCTCAAAGGTGGGTTGGGGCTCAGCTGGGCGAACTGCGTCGTGATTTCCTGGCAACATCACACACTCCACCCAATCCGGCAACAACTCCAAAAGACGAGCGAATTCACTGTATTGTCCAAACAAATCTGGAATAGCGAGTTCCTTGTCCTGTCCTGGATAAATTCCCACTCCATCAACACAATCACCGCTCAGGATAAGATACTTGATCGTCTTTGCAAGCGGGTCTGTGTGAAACCATCGTACCATCTTGTGCCATTGTGCTTCAAGGAACGTCTTCGAACCGACGTGAATATCCGATAGGAATGCAACGCTTACACCAATATGGGCACTTTGTTTTTCATGCCGATCTTTCATTGGGAAAAAGAGATCATCAACATAGAAGATATCTCCTGTTTGCGAAAAAGAGCCACTTACACCTAGAACATCATCCGGCATTAATCCAGCTTCAATCACCTGTTCATGCATACGATCACGATCATCTCCCTGGCGTATCGTCAACAAACAATTCATCTCTCCAGTCTCATCTTCGAGACCAAACATAAGATGGCCATTCTTGGTGTGACGAGGTTCATTGACAAGTCCAATGGCTACTGCCAGATTTTCGTAGCCCTGATAGCGCCTATATTCGATATTGAGGCGCCCAATTTCTTGTGGTTTCCGAGGAAGTCGTGAATTCTTGATGATCATCTTACGAATACTATCCAAACGATCATTAAAACAGGCTTGGATATGGCTCATTTTCCCTTCAGTCGTGCTGTTTCCAGTAATGTCATAATGAACCAGAATATCATTATCAACATCGGTCGCTATCCCAGAAAAGTCCTTCTCACTCCAATCAGGAAGATTGTTTCGAAACTGAATGTTCACAGGTTCAGACTCCTTAATCGGTGCAATCGTTCGCCCAATTGGTTGACTCAATTTTTCCTTCTCAACAGGTGGATCTGATGTCGTCAATGCGATCATTTTCTCAAGGATATCGAGCGTGAGCATTCCACGTGTAAACCCGATTTCAGAACCTCGATCAAGCACGGGAAGGGGATGGTCAAGACTCAACAATTTGTCTTTTACACCTGTTGTGACGAGGATTCCCCGCTTCATTAATTCCTGCGAAATTGAACCCCATTCCGCAGTCATATGGTGCAATGGGGGCCGACCCTCCAAAAGGGTTCATGTTCATTCGTTTGCTGAATCTTTATCCCACTCAACATCGGTTCCGATGTTATCGTTGTCCGTTCGAGGTTTTGAACCATCCCATGATTGCGATTGCCAACCTGAATCAAGAGCAGCCGCAGCCGCTCTTTGATTGCGTGCAATCTCTTCTAGCGCCTTCAATCTGGCTTCTTCTTCTCTCTGCTTCATCTCATCTTGGAGTGTCTTTTCAGCAAGTTCCATGGCTTGATCCCAATGGCGTATGGCTGTCAATAAGGCGAAGTGAACGAAACCTTCCTTATTCTCTTGCCGATTTCCACCGATTTGTGTTGCTTCAGCAATCGCCCAGGTTCGCGATGCGATGCCTACGTAGACCAACCCGACCTTTTTGTTGGTACCATCGTTGTTTGGACCTGCGATACCAGTGATGGAAAGAGCAATATCCGCATTTGCCTTTGCAAGGGCGCCTTGTGCCATTTGAATAGCAACTTCTGCAGATACTGCCCCTCTCTTCTCGAGGGTTTTTGGATCAACATTCAACTCACGGATTTTTGCATCGTATGAATAGGTGACCCATGATTGGTTGAACCACTTGCTTGCACCAGCAATATCGGTCAGTGTGCTTGCAAGAAGACCACCTGTACACGATTCTGCAATGGTAATGGTGTAACCATCTTTCAGACGGCGTACCAGACGGGCCGCAGCGGCTTGTGCCTCTTCGTCCATTGACCCTTCGCGGTTTGGCAACCATTTTGAGGTTATTGGAAAGCCAAGCGTTTCAAATACGTCTCCACCGACGGATGGTTGGGTCTGTGGTCTAGGGGTTTATGACGTCGCCCTTACAAGGCGAAGATCGAGGGTTCAATTCCCTCCGGACCCACTACCATAGGTAGTCCTCAAGTGTGGCGTTATCGCTTGATATCACCTTCGTAATGCCACTCTTTTGCTGGATTTTTTCAGCATCTTCTTTCTCAGAAACGAGAAGTAAGTGCACTGCTCGTTGCCACAAACCGTTGTCAGGTGTTGATGTTCGATGATCGACAGCAACCAAAACACCGTCAAGTTCTGCAAACATAAGTGCAGATAATGCATGTTGGAGTTCATCTTGTTCAAGAAGAATCCATCTTGCACCTTGCATCGCCTCACGAACACTCTCGCCAAGCTCCGAGAATCGAACGACCTTCATCGCTTACACCATTTTGTATCGTAGAAGGGCAACAACGCCTCCCAAGCCAAGAAGTTGTTCACCACCATCATGATCCGTCGAACACTGAATAAGATGGCCGCCAATATCATCTAAGCCACGCACCCAATTACTGAGGAGTTGACCATCAAGTTGTGTTTCATGATCTCGTAGTAAATCCACTGCGACGAGTAATGTTTCGATAGCACCTTCATTCATGGCACGAATGAGCGCTTTTTCACCATAGGCAACTGCTCCGTTGGAACTAATACGCGTCCATACTTCTTCGAGCAACTTCATTTCTTTTTGAATAGCATAATCCTCCAAGAACTCGTCCGCTAAACCATTGCGAATGACTTCATTCGCTCCTGAACGTCCAGCCATTGATGTTGCAACCATTCTGATGACACGTTCTGGTTGAGCCTCGAGAATCACGCTTCGCAACTTTTCACGAGCATGACCTGGTCCGCATAGAATCATTGGCAACGTCTCACTCGTCGCCGCAAGGATCTCCTTGCACACTTGCTTCTGAAAGGATTGAGAAACAGCCTCACTGTTTCGAACATCACCGCGTTTACCTCCCCCTCGCATTGTCCAAGTTGCCCCTTCTCGCAATCCTCTTGATGTGATTTCAAACAAGATGATTTCATCGTTTTCTACGACAATAAGTGAAACATTGCTTTTGTTGGAAGAATCAACAGCATCGTTCAATAATGCAATGTCAAAATCAGGGAAAGGTGTTGAAGATTCTAATTCGATTTCATCTCCAGTTTCGATTAAGTGTGTATGATGCGATCCAATATCGATTGGGGCTTGTTCGATTGTTCCATGAACTCGAAGAATATCTGAATATGTCTTGTACTCGGTATTGAGAACATTCAATTGAATCCACATTTTCTTTCGCTCAGCTGCTTTTGCTCTTGAACCTGATTCAGCAGTTGTACTGTCTCTTCGCTCACCAAGCATGGCGAGCATTCGACCTTTTGATGCAAGGCGAGCAAGCACCCACAAATCATCTTCAGATTCAATCCGAAGTTTCCAGTGGTTCTCACCCTGTTGCAATATTTGCATTGACCTTCACCCAAAGACGCCCTTGAGGTGTCCGTCATCATCCATATCCATATCGTTTGCAGCAGGTCGCTTTGGTAGCCCTGGCATGGTCATCATTGAGCCAAGAATAGCGACAACAAACCCTGCACCAGCATTCAACCTAAACTCACGAACTGGAAGATCAAAGCCTGATGGAGCACCAAGCATTCCCGCATCATGCGAAAACGAGTATTGTGTTTTGGCCATGCAAACTGGAAGATGTCCATAGCCCCAATCAACGATTTTCTTGAGTTGCCGTTTTGCTGCGGTTTCGATTTGCACACTGCTTGCACCGTACATCCTTGTTGCAATTGCATTGACTTTGTCTTCAACAGAATCGCCTGGAGCGACAAGAGGGAGGAACGGACGTCCAGCTGCAACATGGTCATGAATGGCTTCAACGACTGCATGTGCAAGATCTGCACCACCTTCGCCACCTTTGGCATGAACTTCAGTTCGACAGACACGAGCGGCACCACTGGCCCGTGCCGCTGTTTCAATCGCCTCGAGTTCTGCTTCAGTATCGCTTGTAAACTGATTGATTGAAACGACAACAGGCATGCCAAATCGAGCCATATTCTTGATGTGTCGATCGAGATTCGATGAAGCTCCAGCAACAACCGCTTGGACATTTTCAGTTTCAAGTTCCTCCTTTGAAGGTCGATAGCCCCCGCGTTCACCGAAGGCCTTACCATGCAATTTCATGGAACGAACTGTGACATTCATAACCACGCAATCGGGTGCTTTACCCGATGTGTTGGCTTTGATATGCATAAATTTCTCAGCACCCATATCACTCCCAAATCCAGCTTCCGTAATCACGTAATCAGCACATGACAATGCAATACGGTCGGCAACGATGGATGAGTTTCCATGAGCAATGTTCGCAAATGGCCCTCCATGAATAAAGGCAGGATTGCCCTCAAGCGTCTGCACAAGGTTGGGCAAGAAGGCATTACGAAGAAGTAAGGCCATTGCTCCTGCAGCCTCAATATGTTCTGCTTTGATCGGGTGTCCTTCCATTGATTCAGCGATGACAATCTCGCCGAGTCTCTTTCGCAAATCTGCGTAATCCTTTGCCAGTACAAGAATAGCCATGATTTCAGAGGCTGCGGTAATATCGAAACGATCTTGGCGAACATTTCCGTTCGCTGGCCCTCCAAGACCGATGACAACCTCTCGTAGAGAACGATCGTTCAGGTCAACAACTCGAGGCCAAAAGACTCGATTCGCATCGATGTTGCAGGCATTTCCATGCTTGATGTGGTTATCAATCAGCGATGAGAGGAGGTTGTGTGCAGATGTAACAGCATGAAGGTCGCCCGTAAAGTGGAGATTGATTTCTTCCATTGGAAGAACTTGAGATTGCCCTCCTCCAGCGGCGCCTCCCTTGATTCCAAACACAGGACCCATCGAAGGTTCTCGAATGACACAGGTTGCATTCTTCCCAATATGACATAACGCCTGTGTCAATCCAATCGTGGTGACTGTCTTTCCTTCACCAAATGGTGTAGGATTGACGGATGTGACAAGAATGAGGTTGCCCTTCGTAGAATCAAAGCGTTGTTTCATTCCATCCCACGTGAGTTTCGCCATGTATTGTCCATGTGAAATCAGTTCACCAGAAGGGATGCCCAACTTCCAAGCAATGGTCTCAATTGGTTCCAATTGCGCCTTCCGTGCAATCTCTAAATCACTAGCCATAATCTGCTGCATGCACATTTGGCTATCAAATCAACCCCTCATAGAGGACAGAACTCATCGTTTTGCGATGGGTTTTGTTTTGACGGAATCATTCTTCCTTCATCGAACCAAGGTAATCTGGTAAATCAACACCGGCCATCTTGGCTACATCATGCACAGGAGGCAATGAGCGAATCAACGATGAGACGAAGTTTGCAGTGCTTCCACCTTCGCCACCATTGCCTGAATCCCAAACGGTAATCTTGTCGATTTGGAGGTTGGAAATCGCTTCTGTTTGTCGAGCAACAATCTCTTCGATCTTCTCAACCATGAGGAGTGTTGCAGCCGCTTTGACATCGCCACCAGCACTTGCAACAAGTTGCTTGTAACCATTCGCCTTTGCTTCAAGGACCGCCTTGGTACCTTCCGCTTCAGCGTTGTAGCGAGCGAGGACAGCATCTGCCTCACCCTGGGCGATACGGCGTTGGCGTTCTGCTTCTGCTTCTGCAGCAATTTCGACTTGTGTCTTCGAAATCTCTTCGCGAACGATTTCTTCAGCACGAAGACGCTCTTGTTCGAGATTGTATTGTGCCTTTTGAACTTCCATTTCAGCAGTACGTCGAGCAACTTCTGCACGTCGCATTGCTTCAGCTTCCTTCTCTTCAAGGTCCGCTTGATACGCAGCGATTTCAGCACGGGAGATGTTTTCTCCCTGTACACCAGTTGCTTCTTGTTGTTGAACGTAAACACGTCGATCGACTTCTGCGGCTTTTTGTCCCTTTTCGGATTCAGCAACGTTTTGAGCAACCTGAACTTCACGCTCTCGGTCAGCGTTTGCCTTACCGATTGCACCATCACGCTCAGCGTTTGCAACATCGACAAGCGCCTTGTTGACTGCACCTGCAGCGGCTTTCTTACCGATGCTGTTGATGTAGTTGGACTCGTCAGTAATATCGATGATGTTGACGTTAATGAGGTAAAGACCCAACTTGTGAAGTTCAGCACCAACGTTGTCACGGATGAGTTCGAGGAACGCATCACGGTCTTGGTTGATCTGCTCGATGGTCAAACTTGCAACGGTCAAACGGAGTTGACCGAGAATGATTTCTTGTGCCATTCCTTCGATGTCGTTCTTCGTGAGGTGGAGTAGACGCTCTGCTGCGTTGTTCATGATGAGCGGATTTGTGCTTACACCAACAGTGAACGTTGATGGAACGTTGATACGAATGTTTTGGAGAGAAAGTGCATTGTCAAGTGGAATCGAAATTGTCATCGGAATAAGTGAGATTTTCTTGTATTCCTGAATCAGTGGCCAGACCATCACGGCACCACCGTGGATACATCTCGAGGCCTTACCACCTCGAATTCGTCCATATACGACGAGAATTTCGTCAGAAGCACAACGCTTGTAGCGTGTAGCGACCAAAATTATTCCAAAAGCTGCGATAGCCAATACGCCAAAAACGATGAAAACTGCCCAAAAACCTGCATCCGCCATGGGGCTAAGTAAAGTTCGACGTTTTTAATCACTTTGCCTACATTGTATTTAGACAACTATCACTCTTCGGACGAGCCATCATCAAGAGGTACAACAATCATGGTCGATCCGATGATATCGACAACTCTGATAAATTCTCCAGATGAAATCAACATCGACTTGTCTTGCGCTCTTGCCAACAATGTCTTGAGTGTACCGTCAACAGGGACTTGAATCTCACCAGTTTCATTTGGCTTGATGCGCGAATAGACCTGGCCACGTTGACCGATTGCATCGTTGTAGTTGATTGTACCATCCGCTTGGAGTTGATTAATTCCATACATCATTTTGCCCATGCCATACATGCCACCTGCTGCGCCAATACCGCCTGCGAGAACAGCGACAACATCGCTTCCTGTTGCTGAAAGACCGAACATTCCAGTTAAGCCAAACATCATCACTGCAACTGAGAGACCTTGTACACTCAAAACCTCAAACGCCCCGCCGCCAGCATCGATATCCAAACCGATTGCGTCAGAAACGCCTCCAAGAACATCACCGACCATCATAAGGAGCATCATGATGAAAAAGAGAATTCCACCCAGTACTGCACAACTCACGAATATGATTTCCATCAAGGAAGGTGCTTCGATTCCGACAAACTCGGTCAACATCTCAAATAAGGTCATGGCCAAGGAAAGTAGGCAGTCATTAATTGTCTTTTCTAGCAATCTGACGAAGTTTGTATTGTTCTATTGCAACAATGAGGGATAGGGAGAGTCCTGAAAACAATGCTGCTACAATGTTTGGTAGGCCTGCAGCCCACAAGAGAAGCCATACCCAGAGTGGTAGGAAGAGCATCAATGTTCGACGGATGAATGGCCAAAAACCACCAAACAATTCTTCCGATCCCTCGTCAATGGCCCGTATTGTCGTAGCCGTTCCAGGATCGACAGGTATCATGTCCTTCGCCCAATATCATACAGCGGCGAGCAGGACGATCAATGAGACGACCCAAAGGCCTACGCCGAAACCAACGCCTTTCCCTTGACCTTTGATTGCATCGTCATGGACTTCACGACTCATTTTGAGTGGATTAAGAAGGAGTTCCCGTTGCTCCTGACGGAAGACAACCAGTGCAAGCATGATTGCTGCAGCTCCACTTCCACCAAAAAGAGTCGTCACCCATCCTTCGACTTCACCCATCAATTTGATCGAGAGAAGAATCTGAGTAATCGCAAACATCATCCAGAGAAAGGACCCACGTTCTGCTGCGGCCATGCACAGAGGATGACGACCTTCTTTTTGAATACATGGCCTGCATTTGACATTTTCTCGGCAAGAAGCACAAAGCAGACGTTCATGAACAATGACTACGAAGTCTGCCCATGGACGATTTGAGATACGCAGTAGGCGGTTCTCCTATCGACCACTCACTTTCACCTCTGTTGTTCAATCTGGTCCTCTCTCATTTACAAGCCAATGACGTTCTTTCACCACGTATGCATCATTCCGCAGCAATTATCGAAACAAAACAAATCGATGAATTGCTTGGTTGGGCATACATTGAACACGATCTGCACCAACCCATTTGGCAACCTGCAAAGCAACGATTGAAAGCCTTTCAATCGCGATTGAACGCGATGGTGTCAGAGACTGTTCATCAAGAATCCAATCCATTATTGGCACCAATTCTTGAATCCCCACGAAGAACTGTAAAAGCCTCGAAACTACCAACCCGCACATCGGACAACGAAGTGTGGTTGAATTTGACAGCCCCGCTCAAACACCAACTCAAGAGTATGGCGTTTACACAGATCGACGAATCATTGGATGTCCTTTCTGTTAACACGCTTCGCTACGCTGACCAGGGATGGTATTGCGCCACAACCGATGGCTTTGGTGTAGTTCATGTTGCCCATCATTTCGGAATTGATGTTGGTAATGAAGCGATTCTAGGCATTCATGGCGGTGGTGGTGCTGCACGTTCCATCGCCTCTGCTTGGATGAAGAGCGGTGGTCGCGTAGCATCATTGGGTGGAAAGCGACAATTGCCTGCAACGCTTGTTAATTTTAAGCATCAAACAAATACGGAATTTGATCTCATCATCGATGCGGAAGGTACGCTCGATGAACCTCCAGAATCCAAGTTTATCCTTCATCCGAATTATACGAGTATGGATGGGACGTTGGAGCAGCGGTTCGATCGTCTGTCGCTTCAAAATCATCAAATCGATGGACGTTGGATGTTGGCTGCACAACATCTCGAATCGTGGCGCTGTTTGTGGACTCCCTCTTTGGCTGAACATCTTCCATCACTTGAGCAACTCATGACATGGATGACGATATTTGAGCATCAATTGGATGAAAATTGAAGCATTTGCCTGCAACACTCAAATGTTTAGGCACCAACAGGTGTATATGAGCCAGCGAGCCTATGTTCTCGTGTGTTTGTTGTTTCTGTCGACACTTTCGACAACGCTGGCTGTTCCAGATGAGGATCAAAACTTCCAACCATCGCACAATGGTACTGATTTTCCAGTAGGCTACGTTGATTTTGATACAAATTCAGGTGCATTCGAAGCAGATCACCGTCTCGTCTATCCTGCACTTAGCAGTGGTGAAGGGCAAGAAGTTGCTGGAAATGGGCCGTTTCCATGGGTTCTCCTTCTCATCGATGAGAACGAATCCCCAGATAACTACATGCTCATTTCAACGCGTATTGCTCAGCGAGGTACGATGGTGTACATCCATTCTGAATTGACCACGGAGAACACGCCAGATTTTCAAAGTCTGATGGATACAATCCTCGATGTACGGGACTGGATGCATGAAGCGAACAAAACGCATGAAATCGTCTTGGGGATGTATGGTGCAATCGATGAAAACCATTGGGGTCTCATCGGTCATGGCTATGGTGCGACATGGGCTTCGAACGTTTTCATCAACTGGGAGAACTTCGTGTTCGATGAAACGATTCAACCACCTCGTGCTCTGGTTGGATTAGCGATGCAAGTCGAACAAGTTCAAGACCCACTTATCATCAGTGGAGCACTCCCCAATGTAGCACTCTACATTACTGGGAGCGCAGATGAAATTGCCCCTGCGACTGAAAATGTGATTCCTGTGTTGGAAAATGTCGACGGTCTTGCTTGGCAGATTCTCCATTCATTAGGTGCAAATCACTACCAGTATCAAGATACATCATCCTTTCTTGAGGATTTCAATGATGGAGACGCTTCGTTAACACAAGAAGAGCAAATCGATCATGCCATGGAACATATCCTTCCATATCTGGACCTCACATTACGTGGCGATCACTCCAAATTTAGAGAGGCATTCAATCGTGAGAACAATCTCTACTCTTCTTCCGATTCAAATGGTTACGTCGATGAATTGCTCGATGATGCGAAGCTTATTCGCATTACCAACGTCACGAGTCTTAACGGAACGGTGTTCGGTCCACAAGATGATGCAGAGTTTGAGGCACTATGGTCGATGCGAAATGGAGATGTTTACGCCGATTTACCTTCGATGTGGACGATTGAAGCGCATTGTCTCTTGGACAATACAACCACGTATCAAGCGATCATTGACGAGGAAAACGTTTCGTGTACAATCCCAATGCAAGGCATTGCTCCAGGTCCACATGAACTTCGTCTCGTTGTATCAGTAGAAGGTGGAACTGGTTTTGCAAGTTTTGATTTCATTCGAACCAATGACCCAATTGAACTTACAGAACCTCTTCCAGAATTCCTTGTCCCTCAACGAGGCTCGATGGTATTGGACGCATCTGATATTGCGATAGACCCTGATGGTCAAACGATTCGTATTCTCAATGCGACCGTTCTCGATAATGAATCCCATTTCTTTGCTGTGATCAGTCCTGATGCTTCTTCCGTTACGTTGTATCATTCAGTCGATGAGGAATGGGAGGGGACGACGCGTGTTGAACTTGACCTGGAAGCAGACGGGGATATTCTTGACCAAACCAATGTGACACTCGATGGACGTATTGTTCCGGTCAACGATCAGATTGTTCAGATTTCGACCATTGATCAACAAACGCTCATCGAAGATGGACAGAGTCTTTACTTCAATTATGAAGATTATTTCTTCGATCCTGAGCAACAACCTCTCACGGTTGAAATCAACGGTATGTCGCAAGGGAGTGGCGACAAGGTTTCATGGAGCGTTTCCAATGATTTACCACTCGTCCAATTCACGCCCCTTCCCGATGCGAATGGTGCTGAAGTGCTTCAGTTGACAATCACGGATGGCTTCAATCCGCCTCTGGTTGCTGACATACCGCTTCGTATTGAAGCAGTTGATGATGCCTATGTAGTTGATGAATCAGCTTGGTTCCAATCACTGAACGAAGAAGAAAGCATGTTGATCGATCTATCGCAGTTCGCCTACGATGTTGATGGTGACCCGTTGACATGGTCTATCGAATCAGAAGATTCGTCAAACGTCATCTTGGCACTTTCAGGACAGGAGTTATTGATTTCAGCACTGGTCGATGCCTGGGGCAATGACCAATCTTGGTGGCTGAACGTGACCGATGGAACGACGATTTTTTCGAAGCGAATGAACATCACGATTGAGCCTGTTCCCGATCAACCAATTCTCTCCAATGGATCGGTTGAACAAGTCGATGCTTCTTCACTTCTCCTCCAATGGGATTGGCGTGATGTAGACGGTGATGATATGGACGTCATCGTTCGTTTTGATGGTGTAGAGGTTTCAGGTCAACGAAGTTGTGATTCCAATGGAACCTGCACAGAACGGTTCGATGTTGAATTGCAAGCAGGGGCGCCCTTGAACGTCGACATCATCGCTCGTGATCCTTCATTTGCCGATGTATCCCTTCGATTGCAATATCTCGTTCCTGATGAACAACCAACGCCAAGCGTTGGCGATGACCCTGAATCAAGTTCTGGAAGTACGATGGTTGCAGCCCTTATCATTTTGCCATTGCTTGCCCTAGTTGGTTGGCTATTGATGCAATTCCGAAAACCACCGCAAGAGCCACTACAAGAGATTGAATCAAGTGGTGGCTTGCTCGCTCGAGCAGAGAAGATGAACAACTCATAGTGGAATGTTTCCGTGTTTTTTCGGAGGACTCCATTCACGCTTTGATCGCAGAATAGCAAGGGCTCGACAGAGTCGTAGACGACTCTCAGTAGGTTCGATTACATCGTCAAGCCAACCGTTCCGTGCTGCAACATACGGATCACCAAATTTCGCTTTGTATTCAGCGACCAATTGCTGGCGAACCGCTTCTTTTTTGTCTTCATCAACAGCATTAATTTCTCTTCGATGGATGATGTTCACCGCGCCTTCCGCTCCCATAACAGCAAGTTCAGCGGTTGGCCATGCAACGTTGTAATCGCTTTGCAAATGCTTGCAGGACATAGCAAGATAAGCACCACCGTATGCCTTTCGAGTGACAAGCGTTAGTTTCGGAACGGTTGCCTCTGCATATGCGAAAAGCAGTTTCGCACCGTGACGAATAATACCGCCCCATTCCTGAACGACACCGGGTAGGAATCCAGGCACGTCTTCGAATGTCACGAGTGGGATATTGAACGCATCGCATAGTCGAATAAATCGTGCTGCTTTGATGGAAGCATCGATGTCCAGACACCCTGCAAGCACATTTGGTTGATTGCCAACAACACCGATGCTTCGACCATCAAGACGGGCAAAGCCGATGATAATGTTCTCTGCATAGTTAGGAAATAGTTCAAGGAATTCACCATCATCAACCACTTCCTCGACAACACTCACCATGTTGTAAGGCCGATTCGGATTGTCGGGTACAAGTGTCTCCAATTCATCGTTCATACGGTCGATTGGATCGTCTGTTGGAACATGAGGCGGTTCAGCATCGTTGTGATCTGGAAGGTACGAAAGAATTTCTTGAACAAGGAAAAATGCGTCATCCTCATCATCGGCAACCAAGCAAGCAATTCCAGAACGAGAAGCATGAAGATTTGCGCCGCCAAGTCCTGCAGCATCCACTTCTCCAGCTTGAACTTCGGGTGTTTCCAATGGTGATGATAAGAACAGTTGCCCATGTTCTTCGCCTAAAATCGTAAAATCGGAGAGACTCGCTGCCAATGCAGAGACACCAACAACAGGTCCTAAGACGAGACTAATGACGGGGACACGTCCACTACATTGCACCAATCGATCGAGTAGTTCACCCGTTCCTGCAAGTGCATCGATGCCATCGTGCGCACGCTGACCCCCTCCATCCCATACGCAGACAAGTGGTGTTTTCGAACGCTCAGCCATTTCAACAAGTTTGGCGATCTTCTTTGCATGCATTTCACCCATCGAACCTCCGTGCACGCTGAAATCTTGAGCAAAACAGTAGATTCGGCGTCCATCGATTGTGCCATGTCCGGTGACGACACCGTCACCGAGGGTTTGATGCAGGAACATGTTGTGGTCTTTGGTTCGATGGGTGACGAAGGTATCGACTTCGACAAAGGAATCTGGGTCGAGAAGAAGATCAATTCTGTCTCGTGCAGTTCCTCGGCCGGTGGCGCGAATGGCTTCCAGCGCCTTCCGTCCACCTCCGAATCGGGCACGTTCGCGTCGCGACCGAAGTTCAGAGATTGGGTCCCCTTGTGGGCTTGCCATATTCTCACCAGAGCCGATAAGGTTCTTCATCGAATCGCTTAGTTCAGAATGGTTTGTTGTTGTTCTCCGAGTAGGTTCTTCGACATCATCTCAGGAACATCCAGTTTGTGCGATAGGGCGTAATGAAGCTTCACGATGGCAGCTTCTGGAGATGATGTGATACCATGGCCGAGCAGACCGATGTCTTGTTGAATTCGTCCTTTTGAGTAAACGTTCATGTTGACTGGGCCGTGAATGCATTGGTTGACGATCAAGATTGGAAGTTGAGATTGTTTCAATGCATCATGCAAAGCAATGTTTTGAGGTGCATCACCGTTTGGATTTTCGATCGGTAAGTGGCCTAAACCAGTTCCGTGAATGACCAAAGCATCAACGTTCGACGCAGTTGCATCTTCAATTTCTTGTGTCCCCAGCCAAGGTCCCGCAACCATTTGACGGATGACAATCGCCTCATCGTAGCGGTCTGCAGTTGTTGTCTTCGCTCGTGAAACCGTATTCACTCTCGCTTCTTCGTAATGATGTTCAAGTTCAAGTTCGACATGTTTGTTTTCGATGCGAACGGTTGCAAGGGGCGTCGTATTGACCGGTCTGAATGCATCTCTGCGACTCGAATGGAGTTTGCGAACGCCTGTTGCTGCATGTATGGAACATGCACCATCGTCACTTGTTTTATGCATCGATACGACTACAGCATCGCTGAGTTCACCTGTAGGTTGTGGTCCTTCAGCAGCCCACTTTACAGCAGATATCAGATTTTGAGCAGCATCCGACGAGGCCCTATCGCTCGACCGTTGTGAGCCAACAAATGCGATTCGTCCGGGTGGATTACCACCTTGACCACACCAAGCAAAGGCGAGTGCAGATGCTGTGATGTGAAGCGTATCTGTTCCATGGGTGACCACGATACCATCACAACCTTCTGCGAATGCCTTCTCTGTAGCATCGATGATTTGATTCCAATGATTGGGTCGAATATCTTCGCTGAACATATTTCCAATTTTGTGAACTTGGAGGTTCGCAATCATGAGAAGTTCAGGTACGTGTTCAACCAATTCTGATGGTTCGAATTGAGCCGTCACTGCACCTGTTGTGTAGTCGACTTTGGAAGCGATGGTTCCACCTGTGTGAATGATTCGTACAGTAGGAAGAAGTTGGTTCTTGGGTGCTTCACTTGTTGGAGGAGTCGCTGTTGACGTATCTGATTGGGTTGAAGAGAGGACTTCAATGGCTTCAAGTGGATGGCTGACATTGTAGCCGTTTGCGAGTTTGATGGTGATGTGATCGGAGATGGCAGGTGGCAAAACGACGCCTTCAATTTCGGTTACACCATCCAATGTGGTCAGTTTGAGTCGAACTCGATTTCCCACCTCAGGGCCTTGTGCCATGGTGGTTGGAATGGTTTCCAGCCCTTCAACAATGCGATGGTGGTGCCGGGAG
>CEUV01156722.1_pt1 | contig 29641 bp, 21 predicted proteins | sample 356401 | NCBI WGS metagenome assembly CEUV01 (sample SAMEA2622710, study PRJEB7988) | marine metagenome | isolation source: saline water (ENVO:00002010), including
TCAACAATAATTACCTCTGACGTATCCAAACAACCATTTAAATCGGTGATTTCAACATGATAAGTACCATCGCATAAATTTGTAGCTCTGTTTGTTGTTGGAGTTCCAGGGACATCATACCAATCATAGTTGTAGTCAGGCACCCCTCCAGAGGCAGTAACTTCAGCTTCTCCCTCACACACATTTTTACACAAGACATGAACGGTATCAGATATTATTGATGATAACGGTAAGGCTGGTTCTGTGATGGACAACTCTACAGTATCCTTACACCCCTGTGCGTCTTCTATTTCAATATTAAAAATACCACTAGGAAGATCATTTTGAACAACTCCTGATCCAGGAGCATTTGGAATATCATACCAAGTATATACATAGGGACTTACTCCTCCAGTTTCATTTACTACGGCAGAACCAGTAGAATCTCCATGACATAGCACATTTGTAGAAGTTAAGATACCACCAACCAATGTGTCTGGTTCGGTTACTGTGTAAACGGAAGTGTCAAGACACCCATTTACATCCTCAATTTCAACATGGTAAGTACCCGCGCATACATTTGTTAAATCTTCCGTCGTTGGAGTACCTGGAACATCATACCAATCAAAATTATATCCAGCTGTACCACCAATTGGAGTAAGGTCAATGGCTCCATCACACACACTTTTACAATTGGCGTTTGTTATAATGGCCGATGATTCCAATCCAAAAGGCTGATTGATTTCAACAGTGGAAATATCCTGACAGCCATTACCATCTGTAATTCGAACATTGTAGGTGCTTGGACACAAGTCAGTAATACTTGAATCGGTAATTCCACCTGGAGCATCATACCAATTGTATGTGTAATTGCCAACTCCTCCAGAGGGTGTTACAATTGCCCCACCATTACAATCTCCATTGCATGAGGCATGAGTAACATCAGTAATTGATGAACTAAGGGGTGATGAAGGCTGAGTAATTGTAACTTGTGAAGAATCTAAACAATCGTTTGCATCAGTTATTATAACCTTGTAGGTTCCTGCAACAACATTTGTAAGCCTAGGTAATGTTTCACCGCCTGGATCATTCCACAAATACGAATACCCCATTCCCGGCGTACCTCCTGAAGCACTGACTTGAGCTTCACCAGTAGCGTCTCCATGACATAAAATATGTACCGTATCTATAATAGAAGATGTTAATAAAGACGGACCGGTAATCGTAACCTGAGCGGTATCTTTACAACCATTATCGTCCGTAACTTCTACATGATAGGTTCCGTCAGGAAAACCTGTTGAATTTGGAACAGTTGAACCTCCTGGTTTATCGTACCAATCCCATGTATAATCTTCTACACCTCCTTCAGCTTGTGCAGTAGCTAGTCCATCACTCGCATTAAAACATTGCTCATTTGTAAATGAAGCAATCGAAACTTTTAGTTCTGTAGGTTCTGTAATTGTTATTTGGCTCGTATCAGTACATCCCTTATTGTCCGTTACCTCAACATGATAAGTCCCATCACACAGATTCACTGCAGTACTTGCTGTTTGATTTCCAGCATCGTACCAATCATAACTATATCCAGGAGTCCCTTCTGAAGGTGTCACAGTCGCACTCCCAGTACATTCTGAATAACATGCTACGTTTGTAGAAGAAGTTATAGAAGTCGTAAGTAGATTTGGTTCTAAAACAGTATAAACCTCACTCTCAGCAGTACACCCATCAATATCAGTTACATGTAAAGTATAATTTCCAGCTGAAAGACCCACTGCTGTAGCGGCGGTTTGACCAATAGGCCCTGAATCATCTCTCCACTCATAATCATATCCCCCTGCTCCAAAGTAGACATTGGTCTGAATCTGGCCATCTGATCCTCCATTGCAACTTACACTATCATTACTAGCTAATACAATTGTAATAGGAGCAGGACCATTAATTATAATTGGAACAGGATAAAAATATGGTAATGGATTAGGTCCATCAGCTGAGTCATAAACCTGAATAGTGTACAAACCAGGACAAACATTAGTTAAATTAGGGGTGCCTAATCCATCAGGATCTTCTGCTGCAGTAACATCCCAACTATATCCAAAAGGACCTGTCCCATCATTAGGACTAACAGTAATAGAACCATTACAACCACATGTCGCATCATTCGCTGTTACACTTAAACTCGTAACCGAAAGCGTTTGTAATGTGTTTTTTATTTTATTTTTGTAAACAGCATCAAAAGTTTGCAATCCATAAAACTCTCCTGAGTTATAAATCTTCATGCCAAAATCAGAAGATGTCCCTGACATAATGACTTTTCCTTCAAACTTGTTCTCAACTTTATTCCCGAAAAAAATTTTTCCCGAAAGCAAAAAATTAGATTGCGAATCTCCAACGAAATTTATTGGCACAAAATTTTTAGAGAAATCTAGATTTTGAACTTGAGCTCCAGAAGTAATAATAATTGAATCTCCGTCAGTAAATCCGGAATTTAGATCAACAATTACATCTTCATCCATTGTAGGTACAGAAGCACCACCGGAACCACCACTGGTCAAAGACCAATGACTTGAATCACTCCATTTTCCATTCCCTGAAACCCAATATTTTTGAGCAATCAAGGACGTGTTAATAAAAAATAAAGCGATTAAGATTAACTCTCTCGTAATTTTCTCAACAGCTCTCAACTCGTAGTATTTAATTCTATCTTACTGAATGCCAATAAATTGACAAAAGCTTGACTTTAAATTGTACGACGAAATTAACAAAGGGTTTCCTAAACGTCGAATAAATCGAAGTTTTTATTGTTAATAATTTTTTCGCTCCACTCTTTTTTCAAATCAATTAAAATACGACATTGTGATTTCCTTAATAAAGGAAATGTTATCCCTTAAAAAAACATGTTTTTAATTTCCTTCTGGAGAAGGATAACCTTCCGATTTTAATTTATGTTCTATTATAAACGAAAGACTATACTTTTCAACATTTTAACTACATTTGTTAACAACATTAAACCTCTGATAGTAATAAAATATGGATTTAAGTTCGAAGTTCAATAATAAAGTAGCTGCTAAGTACCAGATTTACAATAGCTTATTTTTAACATTGCCTTTTGAGGAGATTACCAATACAGGTGTATTACTCCCAGTTCTCTTTAAAGAATGTCAAGAAGGTTTTAACGATAAGATGGATCCTACACAGATTGTAGATACTTTTTTCAAAAAACACGCAGGGGTAAAAAAAGAAAGCGAAAAAATAGATTTACTCTTTAAGTTTATACAGTATATTGAACGACAGGTGGTTCTTTTTGATGCCGTAGAAGACGCAGCCTTTGAACAAATAAATGATTTAAACGGAAACGGAACTGTACGTTATGTCTTTAATCGTGCTGTATCACAACAAAAAGTGGATAAATTAATAAAGAAACTGGAGGATTTTAAAGTTAGAATTGTCCTTACAGCGCATCCTACACAGTTCTATCCTGGGAGAGTATTATCCATCATTGGTGAATTAGAGGAAGCCATTAGAAATTCTAATCTACAGAAAATAAATGAACTCCTACAGCAACTTGGTCGAACGGCGTTTGTCTCGAAAGAAAAGCCAACGCCTTATGATGAGGCAATACGATTAATGTGGTATTTAGAAAATGTATTTTACCACTCTGTGGGTAACGTTCATGCTCGAGTAAGAAGGGAATTGGCTAAGCAAGGAGTTACTGATTATGATAAAGACATTATCAATATTGGTTTTTGGCCTTGTGGAGATCGAGACGGGAATCCTTTTGTAACGTCCGAAATTACACTAGAAACCGCTCGTCAATTACGACATAAAATTTTCATTTGTTATTTCAGAGATGCTAAAAAACTTCGAAAACGAATGACGTTTACTGGCGTAGATCAGTTAGCAGAAAAAGTATATAATAAACTGTCTGCTACCATTTTTAATACGAAAGGTAGAAGGTATCAAACTGCTCAAGAAATAATCAATGATTTAGAGGCGATTAAGAAATACGTCATAAAAAATCATCAAGGGCTGTTTGTAGATGTAGTGGATGATTTTATTGTTAAAGTAAAACTCTTCGGATTCCATTTTACTAATATGGATATTCGTCAGGATTCAAGAATTCATGGACAAGTAATTGCAGAAGTTTTTCAGGCAGCTCATGATGGAAAATTAGGTGAAACACTTAAAGGGAAAATTCCTAAAAATTATGATAAACTTTCCATGACAAAGCAAATTGATGTGCTTACTCAACTTGAAGGAAGTGTTGATCCAGAGCTGTTTGAGACAGAAATCGTTCGTGAAACACTTAAATCGTTTTACGTTATGAAAACCGTACAAGAGGAAAATGGAGAGACAGGCTGTCATCGTTATATAATTTCCAATACTCAATCACAAAGAAATCTTTTCGAAGTATATGCATTAGCAAGAATGTGCGGATGGAAAAAAGACGAAATGACTTTTGATATTGTGCCCCTGCTTGAAACAGTAGAAGATTTAGCAAACGGTGAGGAAATTTTAGGCTTTATGTATGATCATCCTATTTATGCCGAACACCTTAAAGCCAGAGGAAAACGTCAATACGTTATGTTAGGCTTCTCAGACGGTACTAAAGATGGTGGGTATTTAAAAGCTAATTGGTCCATATTTACTGCGAAAGAAATCTTATCTGGAATTTCAAAGAAAAATAGGATTAAAATTGTCTTTTTTGATGGGCGTGGTGGTCCCCCTGCAAGAGGAGGAGGAAACACAAATAAATTTTACTCTTCTTTAGGAGATAAAATTGAAGACAATGAAATTCAATTGACTATACAGGGACAAACCATTTCATCAAACTTTGGAACACTAAATTCATCACAATATAATCTTGAGCAATTTTTCTGTGCAGGGTTGGAAAATTTCGTATTCAAAGGTGATGTCGCTAAATTAAATGATAAGCAAAGAGAAATCATGAACGATTTAGCGGAGCTTGGTTTTAAAGCATACACTGATTTTAAAGAAGACCCTAAATTTATCGATTATCTAGAAGATGTTTCTGTTTTACAGTATTATGGAAAAACAAATATTGGTTCTCGTCCTTCAAAACGTAAATCCGCTGCAAAACTTTCTTTGAGTGACTTAAGAGCAATACCCTTTGTAGGAGCTTGGACACAAATGAAACAGAATGTACCTGGATTTTATGGTGTAGGAGCGGCATTAAAAAAATATGAAGATGATGGCAGGCTTGAAGAAGTAAAGGATTTTTATAAGAAATCTTTATTCTTCAGAACGTTAATCGACAATTCTATGCAGTCCATTTGTAAAACCTACTTCCCATTAACTTCCTACCTTGAAAAGGACAAAAAATTCGGTAAATTTTGGAAAGGTATTTATAAAGAATACGAGCAAACTAAAAGACTACTTCTTGAAATTTCAGGACAAAAAGAACTTTTAGAAAAATCACCAAATATTAAGGCATCAATACAACTCAGAGAAAATATAATACTTCCATTAATTACCATTCAGCAGTATGCTTTAATGCAAGTTAAAGCAATTGAGAAGGGAGATCGAAAAGGAGAAAAATGGAAAGATGCTTATGAGAAAATGATTATTCGTGCATTCTTTGGAAGTATAAATGCATCCAGAAATGCTGCATAAAATAAAATATGCTCTACAAAAACCACCTTACAAGGTGGTTTTTTTTTGTATTTCGCACTCTTGTCAATAAAACGCCCGAGATTACTTTTAATCGAACGCTCGATGAAAATGTATGTGGAAATAGAAACAGAACATAAATGTTTATTTTAGACTAAATTTGCACTTAATGAGCTCAATAAAAACTTCTGAAAGCATTAAAAAGCAATCAAGATACGACAGAGCCTATCTGAGAATGGCAACCGAGTGGGCTAAACTAAGTCATTGTAAACGAAAACAAGTAGGTGCTATAATTGTTAAGGATAATATCATCATTGCTGATGGGTACAATGGAACTCCATCTGGTTTTGAGAATTGTTGTGAAGATCATACTGGAAATACTCACTGGTATGTATTACATGCTGAAGCAAATGCGATTTTAAAATTAGCGCGTTCAAATAACAGGGGGCAAAACTCTACGCTTTATATTACACTTTCTCCTTGTAAAGACTGCAGTAAATTAATCCTCCAAGCAGGCATAAAAAGAGTTGTATTTATAAAAGGCTATAAAGATCAAACAGGTATCAATTTTTTACAACAAGCAGGCATAGAAATTGTTCAAATAGAACACCCCTTTGAAAACGATGAATACTAAAAACCCGTTCTATAATTTCCTGCCAATTTTCGGAGCTATCTTCCTGATTCTGGGATTAATCCTAGGAAAATTTTTGTACCAAAATGGAAATTCTACATCCCTCTATTTCTCGAATAACAGTAGTGGAAAAGTAGATGAAGTCATTGAAAAAGTAGTAAAAAATTATGTTGATCCCATTGATGAGAATGAAATTACAGAATATACAATAAACCACCTTTTAAATCACTTAGATCCTCATTCTACCTACATTCCTCCTCAGGAAGTAAAAACAGAAAAAGAAAGAATGAGTGGAAAATTTGAAGGAATAGGGATTGAATTTAGAATCATTGAAGATACCTTAATGGTTATCAATTCCATTCATGGAGGTCCCTCAGAGAGAGCGGGTGTTTTACCCGGAGATCGTATAATTGGATTAAATAATGAATCCATTGCGCTTGGAAAACTCACAACAGATAGTTTAGTAACTCTGTTACGTGGAAAAAAAGGAAGTGAAATTAATTTAATGATTTTCCGACCTTTTGATAATGGACACATCAATATCCCTGTTATTCGAAGTGAAATTCCAATCTTCAGTATTGACGCAGCATTCCTATTATCGGATTCAATTGGCTACATTAAAATCAATCGATTTTCATATCAAACTCATGCTGAATTTAAAAAAGCTGCGAAAACAATTATAAAAAAAGGAGCTAAAAAAATCATATTGGATGTAAGGAATAACCCAGGCGGCTCTTTAAATGCAGTAGTTAATATTTGTGAAGAGCTATTGCCTGAAGGTCGGAATATCGTTTATACAAAAGGAGAAAACGAACAAGAATCCTATAATTCTCGATATGACGGCGATTTTTCTGCAATTCCTTTTGCTGTTCTAATTAATCAGAACAGCGCAAGCGCGAGCGAGATACTGGCTGGTGCTCTCCAAGATAATGACCGAGCAACCATATTTGGAAGAAGGACTTTTGGTAAGGGTTTAGTGCAATCCGTTTTAAATTTAAAAGATCATTCACGCATCCACTTAACAATAGCTCGCTATTACATTCCATCGGGTAGATGTATTCAAAAACCATTTGAAAAGGATGATATCGTTGGGTATCGCAATGATGAGAGATATCGTTGGGAAAATGGTGAACTGTATCACAAAGACAGCATGAAAATACTGGACACTACGCTTTATAAAACAGTTAAAGGAAGAATAGTATATGGTGGTGGTGGTGTTATTCCTGATGAATTTGTACCTCTAGACACTACAATGAATTCAAAATTACTGTATGATATTACCGAGAAAAATTTAATTAGCAGTTTTGCCATTCAGTATTTTACACCTAAGAAAATTCAAGGCATAGATTTCAAAGATTGTACTCTTTCACTTACTAAATTTTCTTTAGAACAATCATTCAAAAAATATTGTATTGAAAAAGAAATAGATTGGATAGAGTCCGACTGGAAAATCTCAAAAGCTTATATTATGAACCGATTAAAAGCCTATATACTACGCGTAAAACTTGGTAATAACGGTCTTTACCAAAAAATAGCAGAAGACGACTCAGACATACAACGCGCATTAAACTTTCTCTCATTCACTAATTAAAATATTCTACCTTCAGAATATCTGATGGATGTATCCTGTTTTGATCCTTTTTGACCCAATTCATCTGGACATTCTTATGCAGAACATTAACCTTCCTTATTTGATTAGACTCCGCAAAATAATACTCAAGTTTTTGAATTGATTTGTTGTAAATCCCATACAACATACCATATTTTGTTTCTCCATTTCTAAATTTTACTCGAGGATATCTGTACCTATAATTTAATTTAATCTTTTCCATAACACATTAGATTGTTGAGTGTAGTATTTAAATACGCGTTTTATCAACGATAAGTTGGACAAATTGCTAATGAAGTTGAACCCCTTTTCAAAACTTGTATTTCAAAGCCAGTTCAAACTACATGCCAACTTGAATAATTCAGAAAATAAATGGAATTTGTTGTAAAATTGCGATTAATGAATCCGTTAGGAATTTTTTAAATGCGAAAGATTTTTATGAACTATGCTTAATTCTTGGCGTGATTAATATCTTGAATGAGCCTTCCACCTTTGAACACTGTTGTCCTTATTTTTTCTCCTTTAACATTATACATGTAAACATTACCATCCATTAAATACCCCTTAATGAAATACCCTTCTCTAACCAATTGACCTTTCTTATTAAAAAATTGATGATCACCTGTTCCATTCCAAGGAGCCTTTACTTTCTTTACTTCAGTTGGTAAAACTGTAAGTTCCGTTATACTATCATTCTTTAACTCTTTTGATAAGGGCTGATTATCCGAAACCTCATTAGTTTTAACCACTACCTTTTCTTGGGGCTTGAAGTTTTTTGTTGATTCTAAGTCCAACTGACCATTATTAAAAATACGCTCGGATTTAATCGATCCATCTTCATAATATTCGATAATAGTACCAGATTCCTTGCCGTTATTCCACTCTCCTTCAATCATTAACTGACCATTTAAATGATAGTATTTTTGAATCCCAGTCCGCTGACCGTTTTGATTATATTGCCACTCAAACCGAACATTTCCATTTTCATAATAATATTTGTAATCTCCTACCCATTTATTGTTTTTCCATACGCCTTCCTCACGCTTTTGTCCATTTTTATAATAAAAAATAGCATATCCATCTGGGCGATTATTCGAAAACGTTAAAATATGTTTAACCTTATCATTGTTGTAATAAAACAACCATTTCCCATTTTTTTTATTGTTTAGATAATCTCCCTCCTCTACAATTTGATCTTCTCTATAATTAGGTAATTTTTTGACTTTATTGGTGAACACCCAATGCCCTTGTTTTTGATTATTATCATCGGTATAATTGAGCGCCTCATTTGCGATAGAGTATGTGCTCCAAAGAACAAACACTATGAAAATATAAGTTATTTTAAATCTCTTTAACAACATACTAATTCTTACCTATTTTTCAATACTCAAAACAATAAACGGCAAAGACATAAAAACAGTTACGCTTTTTTACTTAAAAAATACGTGTTTTTACTATTTTTAGATTTAAACCCATTGAAAAACAATCTATTATGTTTTATGATAAAATACTCTAGTAATACAAATCAATTAAAACTCCCTATAAAAGTCGATCATTAGTCGATGAATTTTACAACAAAATCTTAAATTTTAACCAACGTGTCCTGTTAATAACGAAATAAGCACGTATTATTTTTTATCGCGTTTGAACGAAAACTCCACTTTCTAAAATTGAAAATAAATAAAGGGCTGTATCTCTGACGATTTAAATTGATAGATGACCACTACCATTAAGATTGCTGTAATACCTAATGCTGGCCACCATCTATTTGCAAAAACATGTTGAATTTTCAACTCATATTTATCAGGAATCAAATGCAGTAAAAATCCCATTAACATCAACAGAAATATTGGAGAGTAATCTGGTGCAAATAGATATTCAAACGCATGTTCAAGTCCAAAATTCGTTCCTATCTGAGCAAGCATCAACGATATTGTTTCGTAGTCTGGAGCCCTAAAAAATAACCAGCAAAAAACGACGAAATGGAAAGTGATTAACCACCCGATTAATTTCATGAATATTCTTGGTTTATTACTATGGCTAGGAATTAGAGATTTACTGAACTTATGTATTCCCAGTGCTAAACCATGTAAGCCGCCCCAGATTACAAATTTAATATTGGCGCCATGCCATAGCCCTCCCAACAGCATTGTAATAAATAAATTAATATATGTCCGTATTTTTCCTTTACGATTTCCCCCCAATGGAACGTACAAATAATCTTTTAACCAATTGCTTAAACTCATATGCCATCTCCTCCAAAAATCGGTAATACTCGTACTTAGGTAAGGTTGATTAAAATTTTGAGGTAATTTAAATCCCATTAATAGCGCCAAGCCAATTGCAATATCACTGTAAGCAGAAAAATCACAATATATTTGTATCGCATAACCATATGCGCCTAATAGATTTTCAAATCCAGAATACTTTAATGGAGCCTCAAATACTCGATCAACAAAATTTGAGGATATATAGTCAGATATCACCATTTTTTTGAATAATCCACCAATAATTAATAATCCTGCACGCGAAAACGTTTGATAGCTCAACTTATATTCCTGTTTTAATTGCGGAATGAATTCACTTGCTCTTACTATTGGACCAGCCACCAATTGCGGAAAAAAACTAACGTAAAATCCAAAATCAATGATATTATCTACGGGCTTAAGTTTTTTACGATAAAGATCAACTGTGTAAGAGATGGTTTGAAAAGTGTAAAAGCTAATTCCTACAGGTAAAATAATCTCATGAATATCAAATGACCCCTGAGAGAATAAATTCCCTAAACCAGCAAAAACATTGAAAACCTCAAGATGAGTACCTAAAATGGAATTCACCAATCCGATAAAAAACATAGAATATTTAAAGAAAAATAAAAGTAGCAGATTCAATGTTACTGAAAGAATCAACCATTGTTTTCGATGAATGGATCCTTGTGATTTAAATATCTTCTTTCCAATAAAAAAGTCAAAAATCGTTGATACGATAAGCAACACAAAATATACCCCTCCAGCCTTATAGTAGAAAAACAAACTAATTATGAATAAGTATAAACTCCTTAGATATTTTTTTCGGTAGAGTAATGCATAAAATAAAAAGAAGATTGAAAAAAATGTCCAAAACAAATAATGACTAAAAAACATTGGATCATTTGAATTGTACAAGAAAATATTCGTGAAAAAATTTTCATAATTCACTCCATCACGAATTATCAATGGTCGAACTCTTCTAGGATGTGTATATTGGTTATAAGATGAAGCAAGTGCCGTATATAATAATTCCCCCTGTAAATGGTACCCTCGCTCATTGAAATGTAAAAAATCAAAAGACACTAAATCAGCTTCGTGCCATTTGTTCACAGAAGTTAATCCCCCCATTATTTTAAAAAAGTCCCAAACTGCAGCATTATAGTTTTTAGCTAATTTTAAAATTACATTCCGAATATATAAGTTCTCTCTTAACGGAGTTTTCTTGTGACGCTTTCCATCACCTGGTGTCGTTAATAACACATTAGCGAACGGAAGAGTAGTTTTTACCATTCGAAGAAGACTATCATAATGATTATAAAACACCTCGGGATCGAAATTAAGATTATAAGCATCATTCACCCCTAATGAAATAACTACTAAATCAGGATTTAATGTGGCTAACTGGCTATTAAAATCATTACATCTTAAAAATGATTTGACTTTTGCCCCATTCACTCCCACCTCACTGTAGGTTATTCCTGGATAATCACTTTGTAGTTCTATTCCTTGAATTGAAAGTTCAGATTCCGTATCCATGGAATCTTTAATAAATGTAAAATACAGCGTATCAACAGAGGTTGGAAAACTAAACACTTTGTAACATCCATATTCGTCAAATGCTGAATAAATCGAATCCGTTCTATCTGTCTTTAATTGAATATCAAAAGCGTTGTTTTCATCTTGGTAAAAAAACTTCACCTTTTTAAACGTGTAAGCATCAAAGGTATGGTTGTTTGAATAAATCTTTAACGTTGTAGAGTCATCTTTAGTAGCGGCAGTAATTCCTGAAATTCCCCAATCGGCATATACATTGTTTGAAGCGCTTTTAAAGCCCTGCCAATTGCCTGAATATTTAGCGGCATAATTCATAGGACCATTTGTATGGGCTAATCCAAAAGGAAATACAAACCCTCGCTCTCGTGTTCCGCATCCCAACCCCTTGTGTAAACACTCTCTTACCTTTCCTGAAAAATAACCCGCCTGTATGTGTGAATCTCCAATATGAAGAATTTTCACCTTCCCTTTTTGGGTTGATTCAAATGTCCACATTTTATCAAAGAATGCACCTAACGTACTGGTATCCTTTACTGATAGTTTATTTAAATCATACCGTATAAAATCAAATTGGGGTAGCGTATCCAATTCAAAAAGTTGTGCCCTTACAGGAAGTAAAACAACAAACAAAAAAATCAGTATGAAACACACTCTTTTCATCATTGAATACTTGTGCTTTTAAAATCATTATAGTCCGCTATGATTGCATTGAACAGTTTATTTCCAATTACTTTAGCTCCTCTGGAATTGAAATGTTTAAAATCTTTTTCAGCAAGCGAAGGATCTGCATTTACCCAACTCGGCATGCTTAATTCACCACCCATAACCTCATATAAATCCCAAAAAGAGCAACTGGCCTTGCGAGCAGCCTCCCTTTGAGCATCTCGTACTTTATCAATATTTGCAAAACTTTCTTCCTCATTTTTACATGCATCCGATACACTAATAACGAGAATAGATGCATCCGGAAGGATTTCCTTAAAAAGCTTCAGTTGCTTCAAAATCTTTTGCTCATAATATCGATAACTGTTTAATTCTGCAGGAACAACATTTAATCCAAATTGAAAAATAATTAACCCCACATTTAAACCCTTCAATTGTTGTTTCAAATACTCCTTATCCATTTGAGTAAACTCTGTACCACTAGATCCTCTTAATGCGATATTATCCACAGCAACTCCCTTCTTACAATCTAAGGAAATGCCGTAAATATCAGGGCTATTTATCGCCTCCAGTGATAGCGAAATTTTACCCGTGCTAAAACCATTCATTTGCCAAATTCTCCTCTCTACATTTTTTGAAGTCCTCAAATTCCCTCTGCTAATCAATCCAGTATCTGTTTTTAACTCATATTTTACAGCTTCTTTTGCTCCTGAATACAATAAACTCATTTGTTCAAAATTTTGAGCCTTATTAAAATATCTTCGATTTCTACGAAATGCTATCTCAGCCTTATTTTTTATTGTAGTATCATCTCCTACTTTGTAATAGTAGCCCAAAAAGCCATAACGTGAATGTAGGCCCTTTCGACCTTTTCCAAACATTTGATATCGTTCCCAACCTTTTTCCTCTTTAATTACATTTAAACGACCTGTATTCGTTTCAGAAATGGGTATAAATCCCACTCCACATCCACCAAATAAGGTTTGTAAATTCTCTCTAATCACACCACTTATCCGATCCCCCTCTAATTGTGAATCACCAAAATGCATAATCCTCAATGGTTGATTTAAATCCTTTACACTTGAAAGTTTTTTATAAAAAGAATATAATCCGTTTTCAAAATCTGATGGATGAATTATTCGCTCTGTTTCATCCAGAACAAGTTGCTCATTAAGTAACGCAGAATCTATCCCTGAAGCTAAAAGAGAATCTTCCTGCAACTCAGCAAACGTGTAATTTTCAGAAACTTCCTGGATAATTTTAAGCTCTCTTTTCTTCTCTTGATAAAAATCTTTGGGATTTGAAAACTGAATAACGACATCACCTAAAGGAATACCATCTTTAGGGAAGGTAAAAACCAGTGCAAGTAAGCATACTTGAATCACGATCAATAACACTGCTATTTTAAAAGGCTTTATCAAAGATGAAACTTCATCATAAAAATATCTAAACCTTCATACAGAAGTTACTTAATTATGGTTATCTACCCACGTAAGAATGTTAGCAACTTAAAAGATTACTCCTCGTTTTGAGAGGGTTTCTTAAACTTAAAATTGGGAGGCTGAAAAAAATACGTTATGTTCAAACCAGCTCCTCTGTGCCATGAACCTGCAGACCAATTCGCAAAAGGTCCATTTTCCACATCCAATATTGGCGAAATGGAATTGGTAATTCTAAACTTAAAAAATAATCGTTGAGAAATCGGATACGTCATTGAAAAAACACAACCCAACTCAAACTCTCTGTAAGGGGAAGTTGGCGCACTTGAAATTCCATTAAATTCTCTTTTTGCATCTAATAAATAGCTAAAGGTTGGCCCTGCCTCAAAAGGCAATCCCCAAGATTCAAAAACATAATAAATAGGAACCTCTATATAATTTAATTTGAATTTAAAATCCTGATAAATTCCTTGATTTGGTCGCGCCCACAATCGAGCGCCTTTTTGAGCATAATTAATTTCAAAACCTAAAGCACCCTTAGCATTATTGAACTTATATAATGTTCCTATACCGCCATGAAGTCCTATATGGTTATAGCCCCCATAGCCATCTCCATCCACTTGATTTCCAAAAAAATCAATATGAACACTGTTGATGAAGCGATTTTGAGCCATCAAACTAGATGAAAAAATAAAAAGGACGATTATTAAGTTCCTCAAGCCTCTAAAGTTCTTTGATGATTTCTATAAGTCGATCTTCATCCCCCTCTTTGTAAGATGTATGTTCATATACTATTTTGCCTTTTTGATCCACTACAACTGTATAGGGGTTATTCGAAACGCCTAAGGCCTTAAACATCAAACGTTCCTTATCTCTCAATATCGGAAACTGCCACCCCTTTCGCTCTACAATTAATGGAACTCTAGTGGCATAACGTTCATCATCCGTACTTATAGCATATACTTCAAAATCTGTTGATTTTTTCCACTCGGAATACTTACTATTTATAGCCATTAGCTCTTTGATACAAGGGACACAGGTTGTACTCCAAAAAGTAAGGACAGCAGGTCTTTTGATTTTTTTACTATTGAAGACTGTTCCGTCTAACATTTTAAATTCCACACTAGGTAGTATTTTGCCCTGATTACCTCCTCCAATAAACGATAAATTCAATATCGTAATTAAAACAAGAATTATACATTTTCTCATACGCGAATAAATCAAAAATTAAGCCATTATTTGGCATTTAAAATATTGAACATAAAAAAAGCCTCATCCTTTGAAGTATTACCGTCTGTTTTTGGTTGAGGCGTAACAATAAAATAAGCGTTTTCAGTAATGAATACTTTTAAAAATGAATAATTTAACTCCCCATTAATCTCTTTCGTTTCATAGAGAAATCCGTCATTTTTTTCCGCTAATATTTTACTGAAACCTGATTCAGTTTGTAACTCCCCTTTTTTTTCTGCTAAAACCTCATCGAGTGTTGATCCTGGAATTGTTGTTGCCGTTACCTCTAAGGAAAAATGTTCCGACGCAAAAATCCGTGTAGAAAAAATAGTATACATACCCAGCATATCTTCTGGCTCAGCACCTTCTGAAGCCTTTGCGCCTTTTAAAACATTTAGCGTAATAGGCATGTTAAAACTTGAAAGTTCAAGAGACTCTTTTTCGGCAGAAGCAGCATCAAGCTTTTCTGATGTACATCTTGAAAAAATTAATACCAAAAGAAAAAGAGCTTGAATTGCGTTTTTCATTTAATTTTTGATTTCATTTAATACTCTACTTTCAGAGAAACTCATTAGTGCTTTAAATTTAGCTATTCTCAATTCTAATTCCTCATTAGTAACCGATTTAATCCTATCTGTTCCAAACTCCTGAACTGTAAAAGATGCTAAAGCAGAACCATAAATAACTGCTCTTTTCATATTTTCAAAAGATGTATCATCCGTTCGCGCAAGGTAGCCCATAAAACCACCTGCAAAAGTATCTCCAGCCCCTGTGGGATCCGTTACTTTTGGAAGTGGCAATGCTGGCGCATAAAACATGTCTTTTCCATGAAATAATAGAGCCCCATGTTCTCCTTTCTTTATAATCAAATATGTTGGACCCATTGCCTGAATTTTTTCAGCCGCAGTAATTAATGAATATTCACCCGATAACTGACGAGCTTCCTCGTCATTTATTGTTAACACATCAACCATTGAGATTGTTTTTTTCAAGTCGTCCATGCTAATATCCATCCAAAAATTCATCGTATCCATAGCGATTAATTTAGGACGATTCTTCATCCCATTAATCACTTGCTGCTGAACAGCAGGTGCTAAGTTCCCTAACATTAAGTATGAACAATCTTGATAGGATTCTGGAATTACGGGATCAAAATTTTCCAATACATTTAACTCGGTCGCCAAAGTATCTCTTGAGTTCATATCATTATGGTAACGACCGCTCCAAAAGAATGTTTTTTCTCCCTCTTTAATTTGCAATCCCTCTAAATCAAAACCAACACTTTTTAAATCGCTAATCGTCTCTTGAGGAAAATCCCCTCCAACTACTGCTACCAACTTAGGATTAACCCCTAATTTAGATGCCGAATAACCAACATAAGTAGCTGATCCACCGATAATTTTATCTGTTTTACCAAACGGTGTTTCAATCGCATCAAAAGCTACAGTACCTATAATTACTAAACTCATTTTAACTTTTTTAAAAATTTTTAGTTAAAGATATTGTTTATTCAGTAAAATAGGGTTAATATTGCACTCCCAAATTTTTTGGGATTACATATTCCTTCTTAGCTCAGTTGGTTAGAGCATCTGACTGTTAATCAGAGGGTCCCTGGTTCGAGCCCAGGAGAGGGAGCACTAAAAAAAAGAGATACAGAAATGTAGCTCTTTTTTTATGTCCCTTGGTAAAGTTTTTTAATATTTATCTATTCTAAAACCTTAGTTAGAATTAGCCTCCTTATAGTTGTCGTGTAATCAATGTGATTTTGGTAGAGTATATCAGTTCTATAAGTTAAATCGTCTAATATCAATTTTTCATCTTTTGTTAAACCTATATAAGAAGCTCCCGAATATGAGAATCCAGACTTAATTGCCAAATGTCTTCCTTCTAGTATTTTATACTTTTTTTTTCTCTTTGGTATTTCATCAAGGTTAATTAAATGGGTATTGATTCGCTTATCTGTAAATGAAATAAATCCCAAATTCCCATCTTGTTCTTGTAATATATCCAAAGACCTTCCATAGGTTGCTGAATCTGGAATAATCCTATCTTTCACTTCAATTTTTCCATATTTAATAACTTTCCACTTTCCGATAAGTGATTCTTCCTTGAAATTAAACAAAGAGGAATCCATTTTTACATGACCTAAAGATGTGTTAAAACAGAATTTATGATATGAAGAGTCATTATTCTCAGAAACACAAGTTTGATAACGGTTTGCTACCATTGAATATACGGAATTAAGCGTATTCATATCATTTCTCCAGTTTGTACTATCCAACCTCGGATACATTAGAAGAGTGTCCAAATTTAAACTCTGTGCATTACTTAATAAAGTTAAAACAAGCAGAGTTAGTGTAAATATTTTATTCATGCGAACAAAACTAGGATCAATAGAATAATGCTTGTTATTTGTAATAATTCTAGTCGATTTCTTAAATAGAAAAAACTGAATTGTAGGAAGAGATCTAAAATAAAGACAAGTTTCAATTAAAAATAACAAAATCAAAAAAATTAAGCTAAATCTGCTTTTAACTATCGTAAAGCAAAATCAAGGGGTCAATATCTTGGTAAGGTTGGTGTTGATCTGGTAAGATTTTGTGTCAAAATGCATCGATTTACCACAAACTATTTTCTTCGTAACTGTTATTGAATTTCAAATCGCACCTTGATTTCATATCTCAGTTTTATTTTACGCATATTTACATCTTTAGAATCCTCACTGTTTGAGGATAAAATATAGTTAGAGTGCATATCTTGTGGTCTCCAAAAATAATTTGAATTATTATCCAATTCAAAAACAGAAATTAGTCCTCCTAAATGCTCATCAACGCTCTCTAATAAATAAACAGCTTTTCTCCTCGCTGCCTTTATGGCCTCAATTTTAACTTCTTTTCTGAACTTGGTTAAATCTTTATTTTTTAATTCAGAGATTTTCATGGAGTTAACACCTCTAACTTTAACTTTTTGCAGTATCGTATCCACCAAACTAAAGTCCGTTAGGATTAGTTCAACAACTTTGTTCTTTTTAAAATTACTTCCTGAGCCACTCCAATATTGTCCTACTCTGTGGATAATTATTTGATTCTTTACTATTCCAATTTCAGTTAGTGCAGCAATTAAATTTTTTTCGATTTCTTCCAATGGGATCTTTGTAACAAAATCACGATGGGTTTTCCCTTTTTGATATTCTTCTTTCCAGTATTCTTCAATGCCTATTTGAAATCGGATTTCATCTGGTTCAACGTTCATCTCAGAACTCCCGTTAACTTCAATAAACCTTAACTCATTCTTTCCTTCTTGCGCCTTACTACATCCAGTTACAAAAATGGACATAACTACTCCGAAAATTAAATTTTTCATGTTTTTTGATTTAATAGTTTTTAGTACTTTATTGTAATCATTTAAATTCAAACCCCTTGCTTCTACCTTGCTTTTCAATAGTGACCAGGATGGCATTATCTAAGTTTCCTTTTGAAGATTGAATCACTCTCTCCTTAGCGATATATTCCTCTCTTTTTGTAGCTAGCTTTTTAATTTTTGCTTGTAAAAATGCTCGTTTAGCAGCTTTAGCTTCGAGTTCTTTTTTAATCGCCTCGTTAGTTAATGTTTTTAGGGAGTCCGGGAGAGTTTTCTTATCTATTTTATCAAAATCGAATCCTTTTTGATTCATTGCATCAATTAAATCCCAAGATGAATTATCGTACACCCAAGAGCTCTTGCTTATTGCTCGTAAAGAATTGTTAGCGATACCATAACTTTTTGCATTCCTATCTTGCTCGTACTGGTTCAAATGCATTCTTTTCCCATTTTTTCCATAAAAAACATAGGTTTGATTTAGTTGGGTGCTTAAGGAATCGATTACTTTATCGTAAGGATTATCAATGTAAACGGTTACTTCGTTTTGGTCGATATTAAAATATTCTCCCTCTCCCAGTTCAGCTCCTTTTTTCCATAGTGTATTTACTCCTTCTTGGTAAGCGCCGCAAAATATCGTATTTATTGTGATATCATTATTCTTTACTTTTTGACATACAGGTTTAAAATCCACCTTTCCTTGATTAAATGGCTCGTTTCCCGCAATGAAAATCATTTGTAAATCATTTGTAGATGTGCTCCAGTCGAGATCATTAAATGCTGTTTGAATAACCTGTCCGCAAAACTCACTTCCTCCATTGGTTTTTAAGCTGAATAGGTCTCTACTTAAAATATCTAAATCACTGGTCAAATCCGTTACCTTACGAATATATCCTGATTCTTGTGGTAAACCACTGTTTCCATACTCATATAAGGCAATCATAATATTTGGGGATGTCCCATTATACGTTGCAGAAGTCATTTTATTTATAATTTTCCAAAGCTGAGATTTGGCTTGGTCGATTAATCCATCCATGCTACTGCTTGTATCAAGTAATAATCCCAATTTTATAGATTTAGATGTAGCTTCTGTTTGTGCGAAAATTACTGGACTCATAAATAAAGTAGCTCCGATAAGCACATTGATAAATTTCTTTTTCATGTTTCTTTAATTTGATTTCTATAAACATATCATCAAAAAAATCGAAAAAAAATGCACACTTGGTAACCCAGTAACTTGACTTGGTAAAACCCTTTTTTAAATTGATTAATACGATTTATGTATTCTTGTTTTTTGTGAAACCAAACACTTCTGTTGGGACTGACTTTGTATTAATAAAAATTGTAGTTAAGTTCGTTACTATGTGTCGTTGGTTACAAATACTAGTTTGGGCATTCTGCTTATTAAGTAGCATAGATACCATTGCAATTCAAGGGAAGTATAAAAGTCCTGAGACTATTACACCAAAAATTATATTTAAGAGGTTGGAAAACCCTTTATTCTCTCTTCCTAAACTAGACTCTTCCTATAAGTACCTTGAATTAAATCCTTTGAAATCCCTAACGTTTGTAGAAGAAGTCTTAACTGAACTGTCGAAACAAATAAAATACAATAAAAGCATTCATGGACATTGCTATTACATTACTGGATTAATTAATATAAATCTTAAGTCCTATGAGGAAGCTGCAAATTATATTTCAAAAGCTCGAACTTATTTTGATGAATCAAGCCAGGAAAACTATTTGGTGAACAAACCTCTTGCCTACATCTATGAGCTACTTAAGGAAAATGGGATGGCACTAGAACATTATAAAAAATTTGCAAATCGATCTATTTCAAGAAAAGACACTTTAGGGTTAATTTATGCGAATAGTGGTATGGCAAGGGTTTTTCAAAGACAAAGAAAGTTGAAAAAAGCAAGGAAATTAAACATTGATAATTTAAAACTTCAAAAAGAAAATAATGATAAAAAAGGGTATGCCTTTACCTCAAATAGTTTAGGTCAAATTTCAACACAAGAAAATAAACCTGAAGAAGCTATAGAGTATTTTAATAGGGCGAAATCAAACACAAAACTAAATTCAAAAGAATATCTAAATTCCAATTATGAACTTAGAAATATTTACAAGAATGATTACGGTGTTGAAGAGCTTGTTGAATTTCAGAAAAACGAAGTCCTCAATTCATTAAATGCTAAAGACACTATTGGTATTTTAATTGAAGGAAATGAATTGTCCAACATTTACGTTCAAAATGAAAAATGGGACGAAGCAATTAAGTCAATCAATGACAATATTACGATTGCCCAAGAAATAAATGATCTTGAAAAACTATCTGAGGGTTATAAAACATTGAGTAAGGTTTACACTAAAACTGGAGAAAAAGAAAAAGCACTTAGGACATTTGAAAAATATAGTAAAACGGTTGACTCTTTAAATATTCAAAAAGAACGGTTACTTTTTGAAAAAATAGCTTTCTATCAAACAATTAATGAAAAACAAAAACGAATAGCAGCTCTAAAAAAAGAAGCTGAGTTAAATGAGAGACAATTAGAAGTTTATGAAAAAAATGAAGAGTTACAACAAAAAACCATAGCTCAACAATCTTTACTCAATTACCTATTAATCGCCCTACTCTTAATATTAATTACAACCTCTATTCTAATTTATAAATCTGCAAAGCAAAAGAAAATAGCCAACCAACTTCTAGCCCTAAAATCGTTGAGAACTCAAATGAATCCTCACTTTATATTTAATGCTCTTAACTCTGTAAACACTTTTATTGCATCAAATGATGAAAGAATGGCCAACAAGTATTTGGCTGACTTCTCTAAATTAATGCGTGCTGTTTTGGAAAATTCTAAACACGATTTAGTACCATTAGAAACAGAATTGGCAATCATTAAACTGTACTTACATCTTGAACATTTTAGATTCAAAGAAAAATTTAGTTATGATTTTGAAGTGGGAAGTGATTTAAAACCAGATGAAGTAGAAATCCCTCCTATGCTTATTCAACCTTATATTGAAAATGCAGTATGGCATGGGTTGCGATATAAAAAACAGAAAGGATTCCTAAAGCTAACCTGTAATCGAATTGGTGAAAATATTGTTTTCTCGATAGAAGACAATGGAATAGGAAGACTGAGATCTCAAGCTATTAAGACGAAAAACCAACAATCAGAGGAGTCAACTGGGTTGAAAAACATAGCTCAAAGACTTGATATTATAAATGATCTTAATAATACCAATATTAAAGTAGAAATTAATGACGCCAATCCCTTACAAGAAGATTGTGGAACATTGGTGTGCATAAACATACCAGTTAAATGAATAATAAATTAAACGCCATTATCGTTGAGGACGAATTAGCTAGTAGAGAGATTCTTGCTGGATATATAAAAAAGTATACCACAGATGTTGAGGTTGTAGCTTTAGCAGAAAACATAGAAGAAGGGCTTAAAGCAGTAGAAAAACATAATCCAGATATTGTGTTTTTAGATATTGAAATGCCTTATGGCAATGGTTTTGACCTATTAGAAAAAGTAAAAGAGGTTAATTTTGAAACCGTTTTTGTTACAGCATATGCCAATTACGCAATAAAGGCTTTAAACTCAAGCGCATCATACTATTTACTAAAGCCAATTGATATTGATGAATTAGAAGAGGCAATAAAAAAAATAAAAGCAAATATAAAAAAGGGAAATGGCGTTTCACATACTAAAGTTTTATTGGAAAACATCCAAATTGAAAACAAACAGCTGCATAAAGTAGTATGTCCAACAATGACTGGATTTGATGTTGTTCGTGTGAAAGATATCATTCGATGCGAGGCTAATGACAACTTTACAGAATTTCATTTAACCAATGGATCCAAAATGATGATTTGCCGATCTCTTAAATTTTATGAAGAGGCCTTAAGTGATATGGACTTTATTCGTGTACATAAATCCCATTTAGTAAACGGACAACACATAAAAAAATACATAAAAGGAAAAGGCGGACAACTTATAATGAGCGATGATTCTACTGTAAGTATTAGTCCAAATAAAAAAGAAATATTGCTTAATTATTTTAATAAATGATTCAGATTAATTATTCTAATAATACCAAAACTAATACGCCCAATTATAAAACAAAACGACGTAATAGTTTTTTCTCTTTATCTAATTCACAGAGGTGGATTAGATTTTAAAGAGGATAAAACTCGTGTTTCTCTGGAAATGCGTTTTTGGGAAAACACATAAACAAAAAAGCCTCGCATCCCGCGTGGCCATCAATTTTCCCTGTAAGGGATTCAGCATCCCGCTGAAGTAGATTATTAATTCAATTTAAAGATGCAACTTTTAAACACTAAATAATGACTCTTTACATTAAGAAACCATTAACTCTTCACCCAACTGAGTTAACACAGCAATATATTTAGGAATTGCTTGTTCCAATTCATCGATATAAATGAATTCATCAGCTGTATGCGATCGAACAGAATCACCAGGACCCATTTTAATGCTTTCACAAGGCATTAATGACTGATCAGACAAGGTAGGCGATCCATAGGTACGAATTAACAGCTTTTCAGCAACCGTTCTGATAGGATGGTCTTTATTTACACCACTCGAATTTAAACGCAAAGACCGTGCTGTAACTTCACAATTGACGTGAGTTTTAATGAGGTCTAATACTTCTTGATTGGTGTATTGATCATTTACGCGAACATCTACAACAAAATGACACTCCGATGGAACAACATTATGTTGGATTCCTCCTTTAATCTGGGTAACACTCATACTTATTGAGCCTAATTCTTTTGATTGATTAGAAAACTCATATGAGTTGAACCAATTTATGTCTTCTATCGCCTTAGATATTGCATTAATACCATCCTTTCGAGCTGCATGACCAGATTTACCCAACGATTTACAATCTAGCACCATTAAGCCTCTTTCAGCAATAGATATATCTAACAGAGTGGGTTCACCAACAATAGCAAAATCAATTTTTGGAAGGCGCGGAAACAAATATTCCATTCCTTCTTTCCCGCTAATTTCCTCTTCAGCAGATGCTGCAAAAACAAGATTGAAAGGCAATTCTTCTTCTTCAACAAAATGCAGAAAAGTTCCAAGCAAAGCAATTAAAGCCCCGCCGGCGTCATTACTTCCGAGTCCATATAATTTACCGTCAACAATCTCTGATTTATAAGGGTTTCTTGTATATCCCCTATTTGGTTTGACCGTATCTAAATGAGAATTTAAAAGGATAGTGTATTTACCTTCCTCAAAATGTTTATTTACTGCCCAAATATTTTTTTTATCCTGATTAAACTCAACTCCATTCTCTCTTAATATATCTGCAATATAAGCAGCGGCAAACTCTTCCTCTTTACTTAAGGATTGGATATTTATTAATCCTGAAAGAAGTTCAACAGGGTTAAAAGTAGTCATAATAGAAATTATTGAGTGTTGTCCGTAAACCTACAAAAATAAATTGTGTCTCGCTTCTTTCGGCTGTTTTAGATGTCAAAATTCGATCTAAATACCCCAATTCCAAATAGAGCCTTGCTCGAGGATTAATTAAAAAAGCATATCGAATATCAAATAAGTTTAATTTATTCAAATCACCTTGGCCTATTGTATTTCCGGTAAATTCACCGTTGCCATTGGGGTCTATCTTATTTGTATTATAACTCAAAAAAATATTTCCGCCATGATTTACATTTAATGTATCTTTTCCTGCCTCGGACCAAATCATTTTGGCAGATAATTTATGTCGTTTATACTTATATCGAACCATAGCAACCGCTTCCTGAAAATTAGCACCAAGTGGGTGAGCAAGTGGTTCATTCATGTGAGTATGGGCATTCGCGCTATCAAAATGTGTATACGTAAAAGGTCGAGCTACATTGTATTCCAATTGAGCACTTAAGCCATACACGTTCGCAATATTACAGGCTTTTACTCCTAATTGTCCGCCATATTTATTCCCCCAATATCCGGAAGTTTCCTGTAATTTAGCCAAATTTAAATCATCAAGGACAAATTGACCATATAACGTATAATGATCATTGATTTTGAATTTCGTGTTGGCTCCAAGTAGAATATTATCTGCTGATCCATTTTGCCATTCTACAGGTCGCATAAAAATAACGGGATTCATATATTGCCAATCAAATCCTCTACCTTCTTTCAACCACGAAGTGGATTCATACAATCCAATATTTAACCTTTTTGTCGCATTCCAACTTAAATGATGAACAGCGATGAATTTTTGTGTCCAATTCCGATCGCTTGCGGCTCCCGGAAAAAAGCCAATGTGACTGAGTTGGGCCCATATGTTCGTATACTTAATATTCCACACAGTGGTCTCTAATTTAAAATAAGGATAATTAAATGCATTATCGCTGAGTAAAAGTGATCGGTAACCATCACCTATAAAATTTTTACCATGGCCCACATAGGCTGTAAAATATTTGTTGGCTCGATAACCAAAAGCGCCTGTTGCAAAGGCCCAATCAGCACCAACATTTTGTTTGAACGGCTTAAATCTTCCTTGACCCGGTAAAACAAATCCTTGTCTTGCATATGCATTGACAAAAGGAAGTAGTTTAGACTGTGTCTCATAAAATGCCGACTCAAAAAAAGCTTTTTCACCTACTTGCCCCGATAACCAATACCCTCTGGTATTTTGCCAATAATTTTCTTCCTGATTCCCCTCCCTTCCTATTTGAAGGCCAAGGAGCAAATTTGCTCTTAATTTTAGTCCATCTGAATCAATATACACTAAATCTTCATCCATCAATTTATTTTCAGACCAACGCATAAATTTTGCGAAATAAGAGGATGGAAGGAGATAAAGACGATTCGTATCGGTTACTGCAGAATCAATCGAGTCTATATTGATTTCAGCAATTACATCGTTGTAAAAAAATGGTTTAATGGAGGTATGTACCTTTGAATTCACCTTATTTAGATACATCTCCACGAATGCATTCTCATCATGATACATAGGAAAGTACAACTGCTGTCCCCGGCAAAAGAAAACAGTAATGATAAAGACAAAAAGAAAATATTTTTTAATAATCATAGTAAAGGTTAAATAACGATGTTCTTATACCCCCGTAAAGGTAATGATGATTTTCTTTAGTATCCTTGAACCATTCTGTTCTAGATTGATATCCTATTTCCAGCATCAACATATACTTTGGATTTAAGATATATCCACATTTTGCGTCGAGAAAAAGTTGCTGATAACCTTCTCCATACCCTATTTTATATCCCTGCTCAAATTCTCTATTTGTGTAAGGTTTAAATATGTCTGTGCCATTCGATACATCCGAAGAAGACTCCTCTCCACCAATCAGATATACCATTCTAGAATTAAAATTTATTCTTCGAATACGATAATTAATAACTCCTACATAATCTCTAAAGTTTGCACCGTAAGGATGGGCAAGTGAATTGAAATTATGGCCGTAATTTTTCCCAGAAGTTTTATGGGAATATGTAAACGGTCGTACTAAGTTATGCTCTCCCAGTACAACCAAATTTTTTATTGGTAATCGATGGAATTTAACCCCCATTTGAAAACCATATTTATTGCCCCACCAGGTGGGTTGATTAAGTAAATTACTAGAATGCAACTCATCGAGTATTACCTGTCCATATAATAAAACCGAAGAATGAGCCGCCCAACTCCCATTTAATCCAATCAACATATTATCAGGAGATCCAATATTAAATTCCACTGGACGAAACAATACAAAAGGATTAAGGTAATTAACCTCCAGATCCAAACGAGCAGCAGAATCTGCTTCCCAGACCACAGCTTCGAAAAAAGCCAGCTTTAAACGCTTTGAGGCTAAAACATCGAGGTAATGAAAACTACCATATTTTTTTCGTTTCAGGCCATCACTCGACATAGTATTCGTGAAATCTAAAAACTCGCCAATTATAGACGTATATTTTACTCTACCAATCGTAATATCATTTCTTAAAAATGGATAATTACCTGCGGCATCCGAGAGAAGCAAACTGCGATATCCATTTCCAATAAAATTTTTACCATACCCCGCAGTTACTTTATAAAACGTACTTGGTTCGTACGAAAATCCTCCTGTTGATACAGAATAATCGTAAGATTCATCCAAAATCTTTACTTCTGATTCACCTGGAGAAACGTTTGTACGATTTACCTTATTACGGATTCTTGGATCAAACTTTTGATAATTTTCATAAAAGGAAGAAACCCATTTGAATTTTTCCCCAATTGTACCCGTAGCAAAACCTCCTCTTCGCGTACTTAAGTATTTACTAGTGCCTGATTGAAGATTGAAAATTGGCCTTAAAATAAAGGTATATGAATCGTTTTCAACATGAAGAGTGTTTTGATTAAACAACCAATCGCCCCACCTATTATTTATCCCAAATTGAATGGTGTCTGAGGACAACATTTCAAAAACAAAATGAGCATTAATACTGGAATTATTAGAATTTAATACAGTGTCTCCTAACGATAATTCATCATTAAACATCCACTCAATCTCATGATTTACCCAATTAAGTTGAGCAATTCCTTTTGGAGAAAACAGAACTAAAATTGAAACTATTATAACGAATTTAATTCGCAACACTTTTTCGCTTTTTGGTGTTTTTCACCGGCTCAGGATGAACAATCTTCAGTGCCTTTTTGCTGTTTTTTGAACGTAATATTAATGACGGAATTGCAGAAAACAATCCCGCTATCAAAATTTCCAAACAAAATAAATTAAAACTACCAATGTCTTTAAAAAGATAAATCATTACTATGAAGAATACGTTAAATAGCATGATCACTAAAGAAGCATTGATGTGAGAAAAATTCAATTCTAATAATCGATGATGAATATGATTCTTGTCGGGATGTAATGGACTCTTTCCCTTCAATGCTCTAAAAATAAACACTCTTAATGTATCAAATAAAGGAACAATTAAAACGCCAAAAGCCATTATCGGAGCTGAATTAATTTGCCAAGGAGAAGAAGAACTCAAACTAATAAAATAAATGGTTTGTACCCCAATAATTAACCCTAAAATAAGTGAACCTGTATCCCCCATAAATATTTTAGCAGGAGTTTTATTAAACCACATAAACCCTATCAAAGAACCTATGAGAGAGGCTGACAAAACAGATAAATCTGTATATCCTGATTGCCAAAACCAGTATCCAAAAAACGAAGAGACAACTACAGAAACTCCTGAAGAAAGCCAATTAATCCCATCAATCAAGTTGAATCCATTCATAATGACTACAAGGGTAAATATGGTTAGTGAAGTAGATACTTCTGGTGCAAGTTCTTCAATCCCCATAAATCCATGCATACTCGAAATTCGAACTCCGCCTAATACCACAAGAATCCCTGCCGCTAATAATTGTCCAATCAGTTTTTTTATCGGAGCTGTTATTAAAATATCGTCTTTTATTCCAATAAAGAACACTATCATTAAAGCACCAACTAAATAATTATAATTGAAATTTTCAGCATGAATGGTTAAACTTGAACTAATCATGAATCCAGCGAAAATAGCCAGTCCACCAAGAGTTGGAACAATTTTTTCGTGGGATTTTCTTTCATCTGGCACATCATACAAGTGCTTCAAGTAGGATACTCGAATAACGGAAGGAATTGCAATAATAACAATTACCAAACTTGATATAAACGCAATTAAAAGTTCGATCATGTTAATTCACTGCAGCAAATATACTGTTTTTATTGGCAGGCGTTTAGAGCATTTGGCTCAAAAGGAGGAATTTGCCTAGTTATTTACTGCCTCCAAAAGATAATTACGCATGGTGGAGGCCATCTTTTTTCGATCAAACGCTTTAGCTAACGATAAACACCCCGTTTGACAACTTTGAAAAACTACTTGATCATTACGAAGTAAAAATAATTTATCAATAAAATCTGTTTTATTTTCTGGCTCAAAACATAAACCTGCTCCATACTCTTTCACAATATCGGCACTTTCTCCCTCTACGCCTAAAAGAACAGGAATTTGCATGGCTGAGTTTTCGAAAATTTTTGAAGGAATAACCGTTTTGAATAAATCACTCTTTTTTAATGGAACCAATGACACATCCATAAGTGATAAAACATCAGGCACCTCTTCCTTTGAGACACTATCCAAAAAAGTGATGTTTTCAATTTTTAATCGCTTAGCTTGTTGTTCCAAATTTTTCTTCTCTGCACCGTCGCCCATTAAAATTAGGTGCAAATCCTCTCTCTCCTTTGGCCACGCATCAAGGATAAAATCAAGTTTATGTGCCATACCATGAGTCCCTACATAACCTACGACAAACTTTCCAACTAAACCTAACCTCTTCTCAAGAACTTGGTCGCGATCTCTTTTAGAAAAGCGATCCAAATTAGCTCCATTTCTTACTACTTTAATTTTATCCGCGTTAACGCCTCGATCAACAAGATTCTTTTTAAAAGAATGCGTCACCGAAATTACGCGTGTTGATCGACGATACAATCTCAGTTCAATTTTTTCCAGAATCTTGAAAATCCTACTGTCACCATCAATTGCACCCACTGCACGAATAGACTCTGGCCATATATCCCTCAATTCGAAAACCCATGGCTTTCGCTTAAAAAAAGAGAGCGTTTCCGCTGTCCAAGTTGTAAAGAATTGTGGTGACGTACCTACAATAATATCTGCCTTTTGAAACAACCCTGCCCAAAAAGCCATAAATGCAAAACTCATAAAGTCAATAATTCGCTTTGCAAATCCTTCATTAGCTGAAATATAAGACCACACTCGAATCACCCGAATTCCTTCTATTTCCTCCTTATAATACAACTTGTTTTTATACCCTTCATATACTCTGCCTTTAGGAAAGTTAGGTGCACACGTTATCACAGTAACCTGATCTCCTTTTTTTACCCACTCTTTACAGTGTTCAAATGTTCTTGTGGCGGGTGCATTAACCTCAGGAGGGAAATTATCGGTGATAAATAAAATTCTCATTCGTTTAATTCAATTTTTTATCCTTCCTCCTTAAAGGTGATTTTAGTGGTTAAATGTTCATCAAACAAAACCTCAACCAATTTTGCTTTTTCAGTATGATTGTATCCATGAGCATAAGTATACTCTTTCACCCTCATTTCTTTATTTCCCGAAAAATTCAACACACAGTCATTTGTTGTTACCTGATTATCATGTATACTTAGTTGAATATTTGGGTGAAAGTGAAAATACGCTGAACTTTTTGCCAAAAGTTGGCTCTTAGCGACCATATTATCACATATGGTAATAGCTTCATTATT
>CEUV01085538.1_pt1 | contig 29624 bp, 18 predicted proteins | sample 356401 | NCBI WGS metagenome assembly CEUV01 (sample SAMEA2622710, study PRJEB7988) | marine metagenome | isolation source: saline water (ENVO:00002010), including
CATCTTCTAGAACGATATTCTACAACTCAAATCAAAGGACTTGGAGGGATTTGTTCAGTATTTGCATTATGGTTAATCTACTCAGGCCTCCGAAGGTTTCCCGAATTACAATTGAATGGAATAGAGTACATTTTCACTCCTGTAGGAGACCCTAGAGGATTTGCAATGTTTGGCCTTGGAATTGCGATTTTTGTTATTTCAATCCAATTTATTTTGGCCGATGAAAAATTGACTGGACCTTTGTTCAGAGTTAGACCATTGAATTCCTTAGCAACCGTCTACACAGATTTCTTTCGTAATACTCCACTAATTGTACAATTTATGTTCATTCACTTCGGCCTCAGGTTAGGCATGAGGATTCAACAAGTTATGGAAGGTACATTTGGTGATCCAGGCATTGATGGAATTGACTACTTCTTCTATGGTGACCGCACCTTCCTTAGTGCTATTTTCACTCTCGGGCTTAATTCAGGAGCATACCAATGTGAAACTATCCGAGGGGCGATAGCTGCGATCCCATCTGGTCAAATGGAAGCAGGAAGAAGTATCGGATTGACCTATATGGGGACAATGAAATTAGTAATAATACCACAAGCAATTCGAATTTGTATCCCACCAATCGGTAACGAAATGGTGAACTTAGTATTGAATTCTTCACTAGCGATGGTTATTGGTTATTCTGAACTTTCAAGACAAGGGAGACTGATGATTGCGACCACTTTCCAAATATTTTCGGCCTGGGGATTGGTTATGATATCTTATTTTGTAGTTACTTGGACTCTTGCCTTACTTCTTCGAAGATTGGAGGAGAAAACAAAAATCCCTGGTTTAGGAATTTCAGGAGGTGCTTGAATGAATGATGTAGTTCTCTCAATTCGTGATTTACACAAGATCTACCCTGGAGGCGTTCATGCAGTAAGAGGTGTCGACTTCGATGTTCATGAAGGAGAGTCAGTAGCGATAATTGGATCTTCGGGTTCTGGAAAATCTACTGTTCTTCGATGTATCAACAGATTGATTGAGCCCACTGATGGAGTAATCGAGCTACGAGGTGAACAAATTAACACACCTAGTGCAAATGTAAACGAGGTAAGGAGTAGAATAGGAATGGTTTTCCAGTCTTTCGAATTATTTTCTCATTTGAAAGTATTAGACAATGTAACTCTAGGTTTACGGCACGTTCGCGGAATGAATAAATCTGAGGCAGAAGAAGTGGCTTTAGATGTACTAGAGAGAGTCGATATGCTTGAGAGAATAGATGCCTACCCTGGTAATTTATCAGGCGGACAAAAACAACGTGTTGCGATTGCTAGGGCGTTAGCAATGAAGCCAGAAGTAATCCTATTTGATGAACCTACAAGCGCACTGGACCCAGAGTTGATTGGTTCTGTTTTGCAGACTATTCGTGGGTTAGCTGATGAGGGGATGACGATGGTTATTGTCACTCACGAAATTAATTTCGCTAGGGACGTTGCGGACAGAATCGTCTATTTGGATCAAGGCAAGGTAGCTGAAGAAGGTCCTTCTTCAATAATCAACCAGCCAAAGACTGAGCGCCTCCAGAGATTCCTCTCATCTATGCATGAAGATAAAATTCCAAAGGACATCGAAAATGAAATGGTAAGTACCCAAACAGACCATGGCTATATTCCGGATGGAACTGGTAATCGACCTAGGTCTTGAAGAGTCTAGATCATTCCTTGTGCAGTCATCGCTTCTGCAACCTTCAGGAAGCCAGCGATATTTGCACCCGCAACATAGTTTCCTTCAAAGCCGTATTTTGCGGCAGTCTCAGATGCTTGTTTGTGAATATTCACCATTATCGCTTCGAGCCGTGAATCTACCTCTTCACGAGTCCAGGAAAGTCGAAGTGAGTTTTGGCTCATCTCCAACCCAGAAGTTGCTACACCACCAGCGTTGCTAGCCTTACCTGGAGCAAATAAAATCCCATTCTTGTGGAACACTTCAACCGCTTCTGGAGTACAAGGCATATTCGCGCCTTCAGCGACAGCGATGACATTGTTGTCAACTAGCATTTGGGCTTCCTCGCCATTAACCTCGTTTTGAGTTGCGCAAGGTAGAGCGATGTCGACATCAACCCCCCATAGGCCATTAAGAGCGGGTTCGGGTTCAGAAGGATTGTAGGTCACTCCTTCGAAATTATCTGCGTATTCCTTAATTCGGCCTCTACGGTTGTTCTTCAAGTCCATTATCCAAGCTAATTTTTCTCTATCAATTCCAGATGGGTCATGAATCCAACCTGAGGAATCAGACATAGTGACGGGAATTCCTCCAAGATCGAGTACCTTTTCGACTGCAAATTGAGCAACATTCCCACTTCCGCTAATCGAAACTTTTGCTCCCTCAAAGGACTTGCCTTGGGTAGCCAACATTTCCCTAGCGAAATATACTGTGCCGTAGCCAGTGGCTTCCGGTCGAATTAGAGAACCACCGTATGCGAGACCTTTGCCAGTTAGAACTCCTGTGAATTCGTTTTGCAATTTCTTGTACATACCGAATAGATAACCAATTTCTCGACCGCCTACTCCAATATCCCCGGCAGGAACGTCACAGTCTGCACCAATATGTCTCCACAACTCAATCATGAAAGACTGGCAAAAGCGCATTACTTCTTGGTCAGACTTACCCTTTGGGTCAAAGTCTGAACCACCCTTACCTCCCCCCATTGGAAGTTGAGTAAGGCTGTTTTTGAAAACCTGTTCAAAGGCTAGGAATTTTAGAATTGATTGATTGACTGAGGGATGGAACCTTAGTCCACCTTTGTATGGCCCAATAGCGCTATTCATTTGGATTCTAAATCCACGATTTACCTGTAGTTCACCATTATCGTCGTACCAAGGCACCCTGAATTGAATAATTCTTTCAGCCTCTACTACAGATCTTACAACTGGTAAATATTCAGGGTGTTGCTGAATAACAGGGCCAAGACTCTCCAATACCTCCTCAACCGCTTGATGGAACTCTGGTTGATCAGGATCTCTTGCAATTACGCTATCATATACTTCTTTCATCGTCTTATCCATTTGGTTCACCGACGTTTGTATCCGATTCTCAAGTGCGACACCGGACGCTTCGGCGACCGGAGGTCCCCTTTTCAATGGTATGCCTGAATATACTGTTCAGACTGCCCCGTAGGGGCAGTGCTGAAATTAACCAAAGAGATTTCTTTCAGCCAATTCAGCAACCGTTTTCTCATAGCCTGAGAGAGTCATTACGTAAACCACGGCTTGACTAACTTGCCTCTTTTTTAGTGCATCAGCGATTGGAGTGTGCTCACTCATTTTTCGAGTCTTACCATCATCTCCGATAATTCGAATATCAACCGCATCCATTCTAGGCTCAGATAACAAGAGTTTGACGCTGGGCACATCTATTGCAACATATCCTGGTTCGAGGCCTGCTCTATGCGCTAGATCATCCTCAACTTCTCTTCTCTTCTTCGAACTATTGGCGATTTCAACTAATCGTTCAATTTGTGATTCGGATAAATCGCCCTGTCTTCTACTAGTGGCAACCTTAAGCATCTGACGATATTTTAGTCGACGCATCATATCTCTAGAGTAATCACCCGCCTCGTAAAGTGCTTGCCAAATCTCGGCATCGACACTCCTCTGCATATCTTTTGGCTCAGGTAGCGAATCCTCTGAACGCTCCACGGCTCTACTAAGCATAACTTCCGTAACTCTTGTTACTCGGTGGAAATACACTGCACTATACATCAAACCTCTAGCAAGTAACATCCCTTCAAGAGAGGCAAGTCCCCCCTCTTCTACGGCTATGTCCCCTCCATGCCTTCTAAGACATGAAATCAATCGATGATGATCCACGATTCCGTGCTTAACTCCTGTAAAATGAGAATCCCGTAGTAGGTAATCCATCTGATCGCAATCTACTGGGCCGTGAACCAAATGACCGAGGGTTTTGTCCTCAGTCACCAAGTCTTCCTTGCCATCAGTCCAGGATAGTAGGGTTCTCTCGGAGCCTTTTGCATCCGGACCTCGGATTAAACTTGCAACATCTTCGGGTTCAATATTGTAAGATTCTAGAATATCAGGGATTCTTTTTCTATTTTCGATACTAGACTCTTCTCCTTCTCGTAAAACATCGTATTCCCCAAGAATTATTCCTTCGGTAATTGACATGTGATCGAGCCCTCCCCTCTCATGCAAAATATGTTCTAGGGTGTGAGAATATGGTCCATGACCGACATCGTGTAACATGCCAGCAACTTGCACCAAGGTCTTTTCAGATTCGTCTAAGAACATTGCATCCGCCATCATCCCACCTACGTGTGAGACACCAAGCGAATGTTCGAAACGTGTATGGTGAGCTCCAGGAAATACAAGATGGGCAAGGCCCAATTGTTTGATGTGACTTAGTTTGTTCATCTCTGGAGTAGAGAGCAATTCTTCTCTGACTCCATCAAGGGAAATCTGCCCATGTATCGTGTCGTTGATGACCTTCATGACACACCCTGCACGATTCCGAGATAACCACCCCCCTTCAACTGAACTGAGACGGATGGATGGTCAAAGACTGAGAGAATTGGAGAATATCGGTGTAATTTTACGCTATTTGTATTTCAATTGTATTACATTTGCAATACGTTTAATACCCTAAGGCTTTCTCACAGGCTTAGGAGGAAGGTGGAGTGGCAGGCCAAAGCCCTATGATTTCGTTAAGAATTCCAGAAGACTACTTGCTCGAACTTGAGCGCAGGGTTGGATTCGATGGGATGAGAAACAAGTCTGATGTTATTCGAGAAGCCATTAGGAGACACTTGGCAACACCTGCTTTTTCCTCCGGCACCCGTATCGAGGTAGAATTGGGGCCTGATCTGAGTGTTCGCTTGGACGACTTTTGTCGAATCCATGGAGAACAACCAGACGTCGTCCTAAGATATGCAGCGCGCGAACACATTGGCCGCTCCTCTACTGACGATGCAACAGTCGACGCGGTGCTAAGTAAGCGCCTGGAAGAGCTTCGTGCTCGATTTGACGATTCGACTGAACAATGAGGTGAGAGACATGGGTGAGAATGGGATGCACTCAAACTCCGCGGGGGGGCGGCAAAGTCGCCCCTCCGCACACACTTCTAATCGAGCAATCCTTACTGTAGGATTCAATGGTCTTCGAAAGAGGGCAAAACTATCCAATGCAGTGGGTTACTCGCCCTCTGATGCCCCTCGACACGAGCGGCCTGACCTTTCAACACGTAGCAGACATCACGATCTAGAGAATCGTGAAAATTGAAATTCAACACACACCGTCCCGCCCAATTCGGGCGGGGCACACCTAATTTCCCTGATTCATCAGGCTGATCTTTTCTTAGAATACTGGTTTAATCTTCAAATTGCAACAAATCGTTTGCATCTGATTTAGTTCAAATTACACCCTAGATAGAGCCAATCTTCTTGGGCGGCCTATCGGCAGGTGGGAAACCATGGCCGCGAAAGTAGTCGATTCTTCGGCGAGGTACTTCGCCCACCCCGAAGTTAGAGAATCTCAGTCGGACATGATTACCGATGGGATTGAGGCACTATTGTGTGAGGGGACTTTGCTGGCCTCGGCCCCCACTGGAATAGGGAAAACCGCGGCCTCATTAGCCAGTGCGATTGACGTAGTGAGATCTTCCTCAGACAATCTGAAAATATTATTCCTAACAGGCCGTCAATCGCAGCATAGGATAGTTGTAGACACTGTTCAGAAAATTAACCAGAAACTTGGCACAACCGAGCCTTCGATTAGATTGGTAGATCTAATCGGTCGCGAAGGTATGTGTCGCAATGTCGATAGAATGAGTGGAAAATGCGACTGCGAAGATGATTTGGACGGCTCGATGAGAGATGAATTGAGAGCTGATATGCAAGCGAACATTCTGCGAAGGCCCACTCACGTTGATGATTTAATTCGGAATAGCAGACGAGTTAATCTATGCCCTTGGGCAACGGCTAGAGAGACCGTGAAGAATTGCGATATATTGGTTTGTGATTACAATCACGTTTTTATCGATAGTGTTAGAGAGGCATCGTTAGCATCTATGGGAGTAGATATTGAAAATACCATTCTCATTGTGGACGAAGCACACAATTTACCAGATAGAGTTCGTAATGGTATGGAACGTCGAATAATCTCCAACACCTTTCGAGATGCACGATTTGAGGTACAAGAACACTTAGAAACAGCGATTGAATTGGCGGCGTCAAAAGGAGAAGATGTAGAATTAGACGAAATGGAATGGGCTGAAAGGTCACTAAAACGGCTTCAGTCTCAGATGCCAACTTGGTTCTCTGCAAGGGAAAAAGAATTAGCTCGATCAGATGAGGAAGATATGCAAATAGAGACTGGAAATCTACTAGAAGAGATGGATACTATCCTTAACGAAACACTCGAAGAAAGCCCCAAGGGAAGATTCTCTAGTCTTCATAGACTAGTTGCACAACTTTACTCCGTTCGTGTAGATTTAGAAAATGAAGACGATGATGAAAGAGAAACTAGTAGTGAAAGGTTAGCCGCCTTCATCACCACTTGTGGTCAATATGAAGGCTCTTCTGCCCTTGTATTGGTTTTTGACAAATTGCTTGATGAGCCCAGAGTGAGATCTTTTCTGCTCGACCCAGGTGTAGTTTCCGGGCCTCTTTTCGCTTCTTGCCGTGGCTCTATACTAATGTCAGGAACATTGTTTCCAGCTGAAATGTATAGAGATTTATTGCGGCTACCAGAAACTGAAGAAAGGAAATTTTTCGCTAAGGATTATGATTCACCATTCTTGTCGGAAAGAAGGCCGGTTTTAGTTGCCCAAAATACCACTTCAAGATATACCGAACGTGGAGAAACCAATACGAACAATATTCGTGACCATGTGATAGAGGTTTTACGTAATACGCCGGGGCATGTTGCGTTATTTGCGCAAAGTTATGCAATGTTGGATATGGTATTGGACGATTACCGCTGGATTCCTTGGGGCATCCAAATAGAGAAGGAGAATTCCCGAATGAGTAAGCGGCAAGTCGGCGAAATGGTTGAGAATCTATATCGTAAACGTAGAACTAATGACAGAATCATGCTGTGTGGAGTACTGTCAGGTAAATTGGCAGAAGGTGTTGATTATCCTGAAAATATACTAGATGCAGTAATTTGTATTGGACTCCCTGTGCCTCCGCCAAGTGCACGACAGAAAGCATTGACAGAATATTGTCAAGATAAATTCGGAATTAACGCTGCAAGAAGATACTCCAGCCATCAACCAGCGGTAAACAGTGTACTACAAGCGATTGGGCGGCCAATAAGGAAAGCCGAGGATAGAGCACTTGTAGTAATCCTAGAAAAACGAATTCGGGAAAAACCATACAGATTTTGTATTCCTACAAACCTAATGGTGATGAGAAGCCAAGATGCCGAGAGAACTGGTCGTCTTGCCAAGAGGTTTTTCCAACGCTTTCCTGAACCGGCTATAGAGTGAGATTCAGTCAATGGATTCATCAAAGTCGGATTCTTCGCGAGGTTGAGTGACTATGTGGCGGAAGGTCGAAGTTGTAGGTTCCGAGACCCTTGGTGAAGAACTAGATGATGATCTGGATAGAGGATTGGATATAGACGCTGAAACCATGCATCAACGGTTTTTGGCAGACCTTCCACATCTTGAATCGGCAAAAAATAATCATAACGAGGTATTGACACAGATTTCTGGTAGAATAGATGAGTCAAAGACCAATTCTAGGTCATTGGATTCAGATAGTGTTGCCTTTGATGAATTAGATAGAGAGGCCGCAAAAGCGGGATTTGACATCCATTTAGATATGGACTCTCTAACTGAACTTTCGGTAACTACGTCAATAGACGATGGTAGAAGATTAGTCCGAGTGATTGCTCCTGAACGCTTCGGAGGGATGATTCGCACTCTTTCCGTTCCAGCGTCAATGGATGTTGAGTCGGCAATTATTTCAGATGGAGTTCTTCATCTGAATTTTGATTGATCAGACGACTGCTTCACTAAGATCGAATGAATCTCTCTCTGGTACGTCTTGTAATTCATCAATTTCTTGCAATACCATCGTTAGTGCATGCTGAGCGTTTTGTCTATGGCCATCTCCCAACTTGTGAGATGAATATCTGGCCTCCTCGAAAATTCGGTCTAATGCCACAAGAGCTTCTTCACTAATCGGTAGGGCTTTTCTGATTGCCATTTCAAATTCCCTTACAGTTTCAAAGTCACGGCGAAGGAATCCATTTCTCATCAGTATATTGCATAGGCTTTCATAACAACCGAATATAGCCTCTCGGATTTCGTCTCCAGCGGCTAGTAACTCTGCCGTATAACTGAAAATTCCAGCCATTTCATCAATAGCTGCTAAACGGCGTTTTCTGAGAGACAAACCTAATCCGACTAGAGTTCCTAAAATCAAGATTATTCCAATTATTGCGATAATTTGCCAGAATGTGAAGAGAGGTGCTGGATCTTCGTAAGTCATCTCGATACCGGAATAATCATTGTTCAACCACAAACGATCATTTGGACTGATTAATTGAGAATCGGTTTGGAAAATTAATGACAATTGACCCCACTTATCTTGATCGTAGAAAGCAGGTTGGTTTTGTATCGTGAAATCATAATCCATAATGCCATTTGAGTCGGTGAGTTTGACATTTTGGAAATGTATCACAGATTTATTGACCAGTCTAGCGACAATGGAGATACCCTCAACGGGAAGGCCCGTATCATTAGCAACAACTGTAACAGTACCATTTATTCTCCTCTGGTTTTCCTTGATATGATGGCTATCCGGTGTAAATGTAAATGTCACAGGAACTCGGATGTTGACTATATGCTCAATATCTACACCATTCAGGAATCTATCAGCATCAGGGAGTGCGGATATTGTGAGCGATAACTCTCCAGGAGGCATCGTTGAGCGAGCTGGAGAGATTAGTTCGAAGTGGCCTGTGGATTCATCCCAAACTAGGGTTGAAGGTTCGGCTAAACCGTTCCAAAGTAAGACCACTTCCATACCCTCAATGACGTTGCTTTCCCCACCAACTTCGACAATCCTTGCAACCAATTTAATTTCCTTAGATTCATCTGAACGAATTATCAGATCGGTTTCCCAAAGAACTTCAATCTGGATATCTGCCTTTGCATAAACCGTCATGTTATACTCAACTGGAAGGTAGAATGTCTGGCCCTCAAAGGTGAATCTAATATCATGCCCACCTCTTGCAATTAGGTAGCCAATTGAATAGTCGAATTCGAAAACTCCATCATTGCCAGTAGTAATTCGGTTGATTTCTACACCATCGAGTGAGATTATAATTTCTCGACCAGAAAGACCAGGTGCCCCTGCAGTATCTGAGTCAAATAATCGACCTGTGAAGTTCCATTGTTCTCCTCTAGTAACCGACACATCATCTACCTGCAAATTAATCGCAGTGTGGTAAGCAATCGTCAGATTGGCATCTACGCTTCCCGGTCTGTAGTAGCCTTGTGCAGGTGCATTCACAGTTATCGTATGGAAGCCGATGTCCAAGAAGTCTGAGACCACCCAATTGAAAGACCAATCTCCATTTTCTCGGCTTGTTGTGATGCCCACTAAAGTTCCGTCAATGAAAATCTCAAGTGAATGATTTGCCAACCCTCCATCTGGAAGATTATCCCTAACCGTTCCCGTTAATCTCATTTCATCCCCTACGGCATAAGCACTTGGAGGATCTATCGAAATGATGGTCGGTGCGTATACTGTGAATACTGTAGTTGAATTAGAAGGTAGTATGAACTCTTCACCTTGGAAAATTATCTTCACCAAGCGAGGTCCTAGGGGCATATCTGGAGGGATTGGTAGATATACGCTGAATGTGCCATTTTCCTCTACTTGTAGGCCAGTTAAGAATTGGTCATTCATAGTGACTTCTAGATATCTATCTCCGAGTGTACGACCAGCTCCATCGGTAAGCATTCCCTCAATCAGGAGTAGTTGGTTCCTATCCACCTCGCCAGGAGGGGTCGTAAGAACGACTTGAGATGTTTGTGTGACATTGAATCCGACTGTGGTGGCAGAAGGCAGGTAAAATTCAGGGTTCAAGGAATCTCCTTGACCCATAGGGTCAACCCAAGTAAATCCTCCAAGGAATTTCGCTGTAACTGTATGAGCACCGTAATCCATGTCTAATGGTAAATCATAGGTAACTCTCCATTGCCCTGTGGAAGCATTAGAAACTGTTGTGTAGGCTGAACCTACATCAACTCCATCTATCCAAATATGGATTACTCCACCTGAAATTAGACCGTTGTCCGTCAATAATTGGCCATGTTCATCTAGAAGTGTGCCAGTGAAGGTAATGTTTTCTCCAGCAATCATAGATCCAGTTAATTCTGTGAATTCGATTACAGTTGGTGCCAAAACAATTACTCGAGACCAAGTGGAATCTCCAATCAATCCTGTAGTTCCATTTATTCCAGAGAATTCTGCTGAAATTAACATAGAGCCTTGGGTTCTTTGAGAGTCTACTGGAATAATCAACGTTGCTCGACCAGTTGAATCAGTTGTTACAGATTGAATAAATGAACCATCAACTAGGATGTCTATCTCGGCATTTTCGACCAATTGACCAGCATTATCTATGATTGAAAGATTAACACTAACATCATCGCCTCTAACAACTCTTCTATCAGGATCTAGGTCAGCGGGATCTAATATTGAGATTAGGGAGTAACCTCTACTGTCAAAAGTACCTGTATCACTACTAGAACCGTAATAATTGACGGTTGGAGTGTAGCTTGCTGTGATATTATGAGTGCCTCTTGGGAAGGATAGACCGAGGGTAATTACTGCACTCCAAGTACCATTTGGATTCACTACACCACCCGTGGCTTGGAATCCAGAATCGGTGCCATCGATTGAGAATGTTAGTGACGAAGGTAGGGCTGCCCCTGTTCTATCCATTATTCCTGTACCATTGCTGGAAAGTAAAGTTCCACTAACATTGAAAGATTCGCCGGCAACTGGGTTATCGGTTACTGTTGAAATTGTTAGATTAGTAGGTGAACGAACGAAAATTTGGTTCATTACAGTAGTAGTTGAGTGGAGAGTTGATGAGCCATTGAAATATAGTGTAATTCCAATTAATCCAAGTGGATGAGAATGTGGAACATCGAATGTGAAATTTACTAATCCTTGACCATTAGTTACTCCCTCAGTCAACCATGTATCGTGGAACTTAGCCGCAACCTGCATATCTCCAACTGGAAGGTCATTATCCGAAAATTCAGTCAATCGAGCACCGAAGGTAATCGATGTACCCCGATCAACAACCGTCTGGATTATTGGATTCCTATCTGTGAATCGAGTAACTCCCTTTACGAGAATTGAGGCATTACCCGTACCTGTAAGATAGAATGGAGAACTTCCTTCAATTACGCTCACGACTACAGTCTTGGTACCACTTGAAACTCCATCTCCGAATGGGTCTGTTGGAACTGATACCGAGAACGAACCATTGTTTGTTGTTGTATGACTGGACACTAAAGTTTCACTTGAATCATTTAGGAAGAAGACCTCTACGGCCATTGGTCCACTAACACTTCTATTTCCATCGAATCCATCCAAAACTTGACCAGAAAGTGTAAATGATTGGCCCGCAGTTACTTCTTGTGGTATTGAGATAATTTCGACCTGACTGTCTACCTGCACTGTTAAATTCGCAAATGTGTCATTACCAATCCAGCGCCCTGCATCGGCGTCTGTTAGGTTATCTGTTAGATCGTCAGCGGCATGTACACGAAGGTCGTAGAACCCTGGGGTTGAATCTTCTAGAATAGTAGGATTAAATCTTGCAACACCATCGATATCTGTTGTTGCTGAGTCAATAATTACCTGATTTGGACCACCCCAATCGAAGTATAAGTCAACATCCACATCTGACACCACAGAATCATCTGCGATATCTGTAATTGTAGCATTTAGAATAAGCGTAGTACCAGCAATGACGATAATTGATTGGGGTTCAGCATCCACCACAAACTCGCTTTGAAGACCAGCCAAAACTCTTGTTTGTACAAGAGTAGTATAGAACGGGCCAAGTACCTCAGCATTTGTTGAGAAGTCTAGAACAAAGCGTAGGAAGTAAGCACTAGAACGAACATCTGTAGGCATTGTAAATGAGTAGTTGTAGGCACCTGTTGTCTCATTAATCCAGCCACTGGCGAGTGTACGAATTACTGGAGGAGCGGGGCTTCCGTCGGGACTTGGTGGTAAATCAGATGGAATCTCTAATTGAATAACGATTGAAGAGTTATTTCCTGTAATCGGAGTCAGGTGGAAAATATCCTGAGCTACACCCGAGACCCATGTCACTGTACCTCTATCTGTCCACTCGGAACCCAAAGTGACTGTTACATTGGCTCTGCCTTGTATCCTAATTGTATCGAGTACTGAACCAGGCCTTAGCCAAGTCGAACCAGTGTAGTTAAGTTGCCAAAGGTAATCTCCTGCAAACATACTTGAGTTTGGAACCCATACTATATTGAAACTACCAGATTCAGGGTCGGTAATATTGAACACTTCAGTGCCGTTGAAATCTACGCTGTATAGTCCGGGGAAGTCGGCAACAGAAGTTCCTGTGTGATCGGATAATTGAACACCAACCAAGGCTTCAGTACCCCTCTCGGTAGGAATTAATTGATACTCAAATTCCACATAGGACCTGATACCAAATGTAGACAAGAAGGATTCCTCATCAGTTGCGAATAATTCGTCTGCGGAATAAATGAATTTGACTTCAACAAGACCTGCAGGGATTGGTACAGAGGATTCATTGAAATCCCATTCGATAGAAAATTGACCAGGTGTTGTTGTCCAATTGCTAGAATTAAGTTGCCAAGTTGCAAGGTCTGTGTAGGGGCCGTTTGTTCCTGCTCTTCGCATTTGGAAAGTAAGTGAACCATTCAAAGGCTCGGGGGATGGCCCTCTACTAACCGCGGTACCATTAATGAAAACTAATTGATTGATATCTAAGATACTGTTGTTTGCATCGCTACCCTCCAAAGAAATGGTTAGATTTGGAGAAGGTGTAATGTTGAAGTTAAAGTCGATCGCGTTTGGCCTTAGATGATATTCTGGATTGCTGGCATTGTTCAAATCTGTTTGATGCCAGCCTAAGAATGCCAAACTAGCATTGATTAAACCTAGAGGTTCATTTTCTGAAATCGGCACAGTGAACTCAAAATATCCTCCCGAACCAACATCCGAAATTAGGTTAACATCTCCATCCTCGATTGTTGTGTAATTAAGAAGAACTTGTAGAGTATCCAACATGGCTGGGTCTGTAAGTGGAAGATTAGCCCAAGCCATGTTTCCAGTAACTGTTGAATTAACCCCTACACCCAACATAGGTTGCTCCGCAGGCACCGGACTACTGATTGACAGATTTACATCGTCTGTTATGTTAATTGACCACGGGAAAGTAACACTCTGAACTCCAACGTATCCTTGTTTTTGAGTCAATATTACCAGAGAACCAAAACCGGGCTTAATCATCTCAGAAGGTGAACCATTGAATGAAAAGAATCCTTCAGAGTTAGTGGTTGAAGTTCCGATTAGTCTACTAGCCATTGCTGCGCTTCCGGGTACATTTGCAGTCTCATTATCAGGCACCAAGTATAGTTCCAGATTAATTCCCTCTATACTTGAGGAGTTGCTAACGAATTGTAATGTACCATTGAGAGAAATGTTACCGGAGGAGTAATCTCTCTCCAAAGAATTAGGAGCCCAAATTTCATCCACTACTTCTACAACTGAAACCTCCGGGCAAGCTTCGAATGGAATCCAACCAAGATCTAATTCACCTTGATTTGCATTTGTCTGAAGGTGAACTTCAACCCACCAGGAGAAATCATTTCCATAAACTTCGAATCCATTGTCGACCCAAGTTCCACCAGAAAATCCTGTGACTTTTCTGGTTGGTAATCCTATACTTCTTAACATAGCAGCAAACACAGTGGCAAACTCATCGCAATCACCTTCATGCGCTTCCTCCAGAATCCATACTGAGGTGTCATCGAGAGAACTCACAATGCCCGAATCGCTACGATTCAAATTTGAACCAGCATGATTTCTAAGGAAAGTGGTAGTATTGTTTCCATTAATTAGGAATTGCTGTATGGCCTCAATCTGATCCCAGGCAGAGGTCCAACCACTTTCATTTAGGACGGCTTGTGTGATTGTTGTAACGTTGCTAAATCCTCTGTAATCAGTGGCATACGTACTATTTTGGAATGCGGTAGTATTGTCTCTAATAGCGTCTGTGAAAATGACTTGTGGAGTTGTAACGTAGAGTTGATTGACAATTGATGAGTCGATTAAAACATCTCTTGTATAATTTGAGAAATTCAAGCCTGCGGCCACATCACTCCAACCTGTGTAATTTACTGCATTATGCGGTGCAATCAACTCATCTCCAGGATTTAATATTCCATTGTTACTGAATGAAATTTGCCAGGAATGTAAAGCCGAATTGTCCCAAAAGTCGGGGTGTGCAACGCCCTGAGTTGTTGACCATGTTGGGAACATTGGCGTATATCCAATTAGACTAGTATTGACCCCCCAAGAGGCACCTGTGTAGGAATCATATGTGTGCCAGCGCCAATAATGAGTTATGTTGTAATCAATCCCAGCGGTTGTATTCTCAGCGAAGAAGTATAGCATATTTGTAGAAATATCATCCGTCGGATCCCAAGGATCGAACAATGAATCTGCACAACCATTATCCCAATACTCTGGTAAACATTCTTGACCGTCAGGAATTCCTCCGCCGTCTGTATCTGGATCTAACCAATCCGTGCCTATTTCTTGTTCAATTGTGTCAGGAATTCCATCGCCATCTGTGTCCAATGGGTTCAAGTCGTCATCTGGATTATTCTGAGGGTTGGTTCCGTCGAGATATTCTTGGTAGTCTATTACACCCCCATTATCGGTATCGGAATTATTCCATAGGGTGGTGTAATTATCAAGCGACATATTTCCATTTTCAATACCATATATCAATGGACAACCAGTAGTATTTTCGAAGTAATTATTCAGGCCGTCTCCATCAGAATCAGCCAAATTACTGCAAGGTTCAAGTGGATCAGTTGCATTAATCACCTCATCAAGGTCATTGACTCCGTCACCGTCTGAATCGGTTAGTGTAGGTAATGATTCAAAGCCCCAAGAACCCAATGACTCTTCCCAATCTGCTAAACCATCTCCATCTGTATCTAGATAATCATCATCACAATGCTGTTCATTGGCTGAACCTAAGGATGCATCCCAACACCAAGAGCCATTGAGCACGACAACATATAGAGCGTCAGAAGGCATAGTGATTGAAACTGAGCGTAAGATATTACCATCGATTGAAGAATATTGGAATGGTGTTCTGTTTCCTGTCGCAGATTCAAAATAAGCCATTGGAGCCCCATTTTGACGCCAATCAAGCGGAGTTGGGTCTAATTTGCTAGTATTATTTACCGTTATAGAAAAATCAACAGGAACCCACGTAATCACATCAAGATATAATTCGTAAGTGGAGGTACATGGGTCTGTAGCATGGGCGGGTGAAAGTTCCGTACCATCATCAATGCCACCACCATCTGTGTCAGCGACATTCCATAGTGTACAGGTGGCATTTTCTTCCCAATTTTGTATTCCATCCCCATCAAAATCCCCAGAATCTTCTATCCTAGTGGGGTCGGTTTCGTTAGCGTCAACTACTCCATTGAAATTCGTATCTTCTTCTCCATCATCAAATTGGTCGCCATCGGTATTATTGTTCCTAGGGTCAGAAGCTTGTGGAGGATTTCCGTATGATCCATTGACCTCAACACCATCTGAAATTCCGTCCCCATCAGTGTCGACTGCTGTGGGGTCTGTAAGAAGGACTAATGCTTCGTATGAATCGTTTAGTCCATCTCCATCGGTATCATTATTGTTAGGATCGGTGTAAGTAATTCCATCGACTTCAGCTGTAAATAAAGAACAAGGAGGAGAACCAGGTCCAAGACCTAAAACAGGATTACAAGGGGATTCAGTATTGGTCCGATTATCAGGACCGGGCCTCCAATATTGAGTTGGAGGATTTGTTGTGCCATTCCTTGTGTCCCAAGCAGGATTGACGTATTCGTAGAGATTGATTAAACCATCACCATCAGGGTCCCCATTAGTACCATCGTCACCGGAATTTGAGGTAGGATCGAGGTTGTTGGCAACCTCCCAACCATCAGGCATTCCATCGCCATCTGTATCCCAGCCATCAGGGTCTTCATCGGTTAAATTATCACCATCATCATCGTTGCTTGAACAATCGGCATCACCGTCATTGTCGCCATCCCAACTGTCGACCATTCCATCATGGTCATCGTCGAATGTGTTGAAACAAATATTACCCATTGGGTCTTCATCGGCACCATCAGAGTTCAATCCTTGAATCAACTGCATAGCACTCTCTTCATCCCAATTGCTTACTGGAACTGTGCCATTCCACCAAACTCCATTATCGAGCTTATTGGGCGTAGTTGCCGAATCCCAATTAGCGGGTATTCCGTATTGGTATTCATTGAGATTAGTTAGTGAGTCTCCATCCGGATCTCCGGTTGACCCATTGATTCCGGAAGCTGAAAGTGGGTCGAGTCCATACTGCCATTCCCAGCCATCTGGTAAACCATCCCCATCGGAATCCCAATCTTGTGGTTGGGTGTTGATGTAGTACTCCAATCCATATGGGAGGCCGTCTCCATCAGCGTCTGTTGACCCCATGGCCTCCCAGGTTGCGAATTCAATTGCTGAGTAAGAAGTTAGCAACATGAGAAGTGTGAATAGAACCGCCGAACGTTCCTTTCTACGAGCGATTACAAGATTATTCTGACTCGAGTTGCCGAACATCATGTACACCCTCTACCGCCTACGGCGGTTCATACGGGTCTTAAGCGGAATGGAGCGTCGTTCGGACGATGATTAGGGGTCAACTCATACGAGTTCTATATCATCGTCGTCATAAACCATCTCTTCCTCTTCCTCTTCCTCAACGATTGGAGTTTCTGAATCTTCCTCAGAGTCGACATCTGAATCGTCATTTTCAGCCTCTTTCATAGCCTCAATTAGAGCCAAATGGGCTGCCCATTTTCTGCGATTCATTCGGCTTTGGACGCCCGCAAAAATTAGCAAAATCGCAACTACCATTACAATTAATGTAGATGCACGAGGATTGGTTACCTCATTTATTAGACGTTCAAAAATACCATCAATTCCCACCACCATATTGAGATTCTTTTCGGCTGTGAATTCATCAGGCCAGCTCTGCTCAGTGTCGTGAGGTTCTGCTGTTATCGTAATCTTCGCTGTATCGCCGTTATTTGCAGAGGATGGAACAGAGACTTCTAGTGTGAAGGTCACCTCTTCAAACGCGTCCAATTCAATTAACCTTGAACTTGTGGGACCTCCTATGTCTACATTCCATCCAGACGCGCCTTGTACTTCGGCATCAAGTAGAACAATTAGTGGGCTGTTACCTTTGTTTCGAACCTCAAATTGGAAGGAATAAAGACCACCGGGTGCGAGTTTTCGGTTTGAGGTGACTTGTACAATTGAAAGGTCGGGTTCATCTGCATCAACTTCGAATACCATTGGCAAATCGAAATATCTTGGATTTGAATCTGATGTATCCTCTCTTATTCTTAGGTAAACAGTGTGGTTACCAACGATGACTTGGTCGGTTAGAGTGACTACTACAAACACCTCTGTGAAGTCACCAGGACCTAGAGATACCTGAGGTACAGCTGAACCATTTTGATCCAAAATTCTGTATTCCCATTGGCCATAAGCCGCCAATCTATCGGTATTCTCTGGAAGGCTTGCTGGATTGATTATCTGCCATTGAGTAGCGGATTCTCCGCTCGTCATACTATTCGTTATGCGGGCACGTAGATTCACTTCGGGGTCGTTAAGTGTAGAACAAAGGGACACTTGGATGTGGCCTAATGGAGTGCCATCGCAATCTTGAGATACTTCTGCTCGAATACCGAATGTTCTCTGAATTGTAAACTCAACCGTAGTCCTGAGGGAGGCATTTCCACTGCTTATTACCTCAATCTCAATCATCCCGATATCTGGGTCCTCTCGGTCTGTTGAAGGTTTTACATTGAAACGAAGAATCTGAGTTGAATGCCTCTCTAGTGGTGGTATATGGAAAGTTCCATCTCCATCATCTTCTAGGATTCTTTCACCTGTATCGTTGTCGTAAATCTGGATAATTGACTTAGAACGCTTTAGAATATCTACTCTGAAATTATCTGTGTCGAATCCTGTGTTGAAAATCTCTAGTAAGAAGGTATTGAATTGGTTGTCCTCAACATATCTTGGTATTGTTGGGTCGATATCACCTGGGCGGCTAGAGTTAGCAATTGGTATGTCGTGATCTTCGTTCCATATCGAAACATCTGGAGGCTGATAGACTTCCAGCTTTTCTAAATCGAGGGTAAGGAGGTCTTGATGGACGACGGTTTGAACACCTTCTATCGTGGCTTCAGCGACTGCTCTAATCTCAATTTTATCCGGTGTTCCTGTTAAATCATCAGGGGCCGTTATGGTAAGTATCGGATTCAGAATGTCACCACCTGAATTCAGGGTGTAACCACCTGGTGAATCGAACTCAACAAGCCATGAACTACCTAGGTTAGTAAGCAACTCAAGCTCTACAGTCATTGATTTGGTAGAATCTCCTCTGTGGACTAATTGAAGTGGCACCGGAGTTGTTTCATCGGGGGCAACATATTCGACAGTTCTGTCTTCTCGGTGGTTAATCGCTACACCCCATTGTTTCATTTCAACAGGTTCATGCTCAACAAGGAATGCGTTACCTTGAACGTCAGTAATTTCCAATTCAACAGTGTATTCTCCTGAAGGAAGACCACTTGGATAAGTCCACGTGTAGGTGCCGAAAATACCCTGACTAGTGTCCCTAATACCATCATCATCTGATGAAATCTCATGGTCTATGCGGTAATTTCCATTTGGATCCCGCATCAGTAATTTCACAGAATCCATGTCTTCTCTACCAAAGGCGCTCTTCACATCAAAGGAGAATTGCATTGTTCGATCGGCCAATACGTCATTCGGATACCATTCTAATTCTACTCCGTCTGCGAGTTCGGCACCATCTCTTTGGAGTATGACTTCACTGTCAGCAATGGCGTTAGTTTCTACTTCCATCTGGGAATATCGATTGCTTTCTCCATCAATCTCGTTCCATGCCACCTCTGCTTCACAACTACTTCCAAATGGGCCGCCTGAACTTTCACATCCAGACATTTCAGCAGAGACCTCAACTGTTAATTCATTACCATCTTGGATAACAAAACTATCTCCGCCGTCCAATATGACTTCGAATAGTTCATGATCGAAGTTGCAAGAGTTAGTTATCCCTGGATTACATGCGTCTGTTTCCCAAGACTCGGAGCCAACGGTATTGCCATTTGCACTAATCACAATATCCCAGGTGACCTGGGAGTTGCTAGGTCCCTGAGCGCGGAGGAAAAATTGCACTGGAATGTAAAATTGACCGCTGGACGATCCATGTTTTGGTCGGCCGGTAATTTCGAGGGAACTCAACAGATCTCCAGTCGTGAACTCTATTGTAGAATCTAATGCACTAGAGGTCGATTGACCACCTGACTCAGGGACCATTGTTGAAATGTGGCCATCACCGCCAGAGGACGAATTGGCTTCTGCAAAATAGAGTGTGTAGATTTTGGATTCGATATCCTCTGAATTCTCTGCCCTAGAGTCCGTTTGAAGATAGGTTGGTTCTGTGAAAAAAGTGGCCATTTGAGGAGTTATCATCAAAATCGCGAGGAATATCGCAATTTGGGTGAACTTGCCATCTCGAAACGGCGTACTGCTCCCACTCATCGTCTACCCGCACTCGGAGGGGTGTTAAAGCGTTCGTGAAGTCCGAGTGCTATTTGCATCGTTTTTTACACGCCCCCAAGAGGGGGCGTAAATCCGCTCGTTTCAAGTCTGATAAGGTCCTCAGAGACCTCGCAGGGGTACCCGAGCTGGTCAAAGGGGCCGGACTTAAGCTCCGGTGCGTAGAGCTTCGTGGGTTCAAATCCCACCCCCTGCACCACTATTTTATTCGAGTGATAGAACAGCCCAATTGACCATCTCCGTCCAAGACATCCAATTTGGTGATTACAACAGTAGCAGCCTCAACCGAGCGAGGTTTTAGTATTCTATCCAACAAACGGTTTGCAAGTGTTTCCAATAGTGAAGCGCGCTGCAAATTCAAAGTCTCATCTAATACTGCCACCAAGTATTCGTAATCAAGCACTTCAGAAATTTCATCTTCTTCCGGAGCGCTGTCCCCAGATAACATAACGTAAATATCGAAAGACAGACGCTGAGGTGTACCAATTTCGTGGTCATGAACGCCTATATCCACCTGTCTAATTACCTTCTCTAGGAATAAACAAGTGGCCGCTTGATTGCGAGAAAACATTTGCATTAAGGCGTCCGAATGTGAAGTCATCAAACACCCTCGGTTTCAAATGCGACGTCTCGGCTTCTGGAAAGGAATCTTTCTCCAGCATCGACAAAAATTACCTGTCCGGTAATCGAATTTCCTTCAATGAGAAAAACTACAGCCTGAGCAATATCATCTGGGGAAGGGCCGTACCCAAGTGGGCTTTGAGACTGGGCTAGATTGAATCCCGCTTCTGTTTGGTCGGGGCTCGCTAAGGTATGACCCGGTGCGACAGCGTTAACTCTCAGTTTAGGCGCAAGGCCTCTTGCAAGAGCCTCGGTTATTCCTAGAAGGGCAAATCTTGAGGCAGTATACGAAATGTGATCTGGATTAGGTGCAGCGATTTTCTGATCCAAAATGTTGACCACTGACCCCGTCATGTTCTCGGGGAGATTGTGTAGTAATTCTCGAGTTAACATCAGAGGTGCTTTTGCGTTTACGTCCATATGCTGATTCCAAGATTTATCATCAAAACTTTCTAAGTCATCATGCTCGAATTTTGAGGCATTATTCACAAGGTGTAAAATCGGTCCAATTTTTGATGATGCCTTGGAAATAATTCTGGTAAATTCTTCCGGATTCGATAAATCTCCTTTTACCGTGCAAGCATCGACACCAAATCCTCTAATCTTCTCTGCCAATTCCTCGGCGTCTTTTGCAGACGAATTGTGGTGAACTGCCACTGAGTGACCTTTTTGTGCTAGGTGAAGACAAATTGCAGCGCCAATTCTCTTTGCACCTCCTGTCACGAGTGCAGCACTGCGAGCCATCATTAGTTCCGAGTCAAGTCTCGTATATGTCTCCTCGTTTTGAAAGACCTCATCTGGAGGTTTGAGGCGAATGATTAACGCCGTGTGTCTGCTCCTCGTAATCAATGGGTGTACCGCTGCCCCAAGTAAATGGCACTGAAGTGTCGTCTAACAGCTGTGGAGGTCCGGTCAGAATTAGCGCTGAAGAACGCCGGAAAGCGGAAAGAAAGCGGCTGCCTTCTTGGTTCAAAACTACACTTCCTACAGGGAATGCCCAAAGCCGGTTTAATGAGACAAAATCTAATGTCCACGAACACGGGTTGCATACAGTTTGCGAAGAGGCTCGATGCCCAAACATACACGATTGTTGGGGTAGAGGGACTGCAACTTTCATGATTGCAGGAGAAGTCTGTACACGAGGATGTAGGTTCTGTGCAGTCGGCACAGAGAAAACCCCTCCTCCTTTGAATCCAAACGAGCCTGCAGAACTCGCTGAAGCTGTTGATAGAATGGGTGTTAGTCACGCTGTAATTACAGTAGTCAATCGTGACGACTTAGCAGACGGAGGTGCACAGCATTACCGCAATTGTATCAAAGCAGTACACGAAAGATGCCCTGATGTTGGACTAGAATTACTCTGCTCTGACCTAGATGGGAATATTCAGGCGCTAGCAGTTTTACTCGATGAATTACCGCTCAAAGTCTTCGCCCACAATGTAGAATGTGTGCCCAGGTTGGACTCCACTGTTCGCGATCCTCGTGCTTCGTTTACTCAATCGCTGAAAATTCTACAAGAAGCTAAGCGATTAAGGCCAGATTTGGCAATAAAATCCAGCATAATGGTCGGTGTAGGAGAAAACGATCAAGAAGTTGTTGAAGCTATGCAACTGCTAAGAGGAGTTGGAGTTGAGTTAATCACTCTGGGCCAATATCTTCAACCGAGTTGGAAACATCTTGCAGTCGATAGATTTCCTGAGCCGAAAACTTTCGCTGAGTGGGATCAAGCCGCAAGAGAAATGGGATTCACTGCGGTTGCTAGTGGACCGTTAGTACGCTCTTCCTACAGAGCGGGTTTGCTTTGGGAAGAAGCAATGGGTGGAGAACCAGTCGTAACAAGAGACTCTACAGGTTCAGCAATTAGCCATCTGAACCCTAGCAAAGATCTGCTCGCTACCAATGAGGCTCGGTCGTCCTCGGAGCACAAAACAATATGAACGAATAATCAGAGGCAGAATTATGGCAGCGAAAAAGAAGAAGCAAGTAACCTTGCACGTACCCTCCGCTCCCTTCCGACCAGGAGACAAGGCTAGTTTCGCACCATTCGAAAACGAGCCTGGAGATCTTCCTAGACCCGATCCTGTAAGCTGCACCGCATCTGAAACCACAGACCATGCATACGGGCTTGTAAGAGTATTAGATTTCGAAGGTAATGCTAGTGGACCTTGGAATCCCGAGTTATCTCCAGATGAGCTTCGTGAAGGCCTAGAACACATGGTAAGAATGCGAATATTCGATGATCGAATGATGAAAATGCAACGTACTGGTAAGTTGTCGTTTTACATGCGCTCCTATGGAGAAGAAGCAGTTGCAATCGCACAAACCATGGCATTAGAAACTCAGGATTGGATATTCCCTACCTACAGACAGCCTGGAGCGCAATTTGTCAGAGGAAGAGATATGGTTAGCATGATCAACCACTGTATTGGCAATGAGGAAGACAATGTGAAGGGGAGGCAAATGCCTGTCCATTACACCTATCGCGAGGGGCGTTTTATCTCGGTTTCAAGCCCGGTTGGGACCCAATTTAGTCAAGCCGTAGGTGTTGCGATGGCTTCTCAATACAAGGCCCTCGATGAATGCTGTATCACTTGGATAGGAGATGGTTCTAGTGCTGAAGGAGATTACCATTATGCACTCAATTTCGCTTCTGTATTCAAGCCACCAGTGATTCTTAATATCGTAAACAATCAATGGGCAATTTCGACTCACGCTAACTTAGCAAGTGGTAACCCAACATTCGCTGCAAGAGGGTTAGCCTACAATGTGCCTTCAATGAGAGTGGATGGAAATGACTTCTTAGCGCTCTATTCAGTTACGAAATGGGCAAGAGAGCGCGCAGCTGCCGGAGAGGGTGCTACGCATATTGAGGTGCTTACCTATCGTTCTGGAGCACACTCCTCCAGCGATGACCCCAGTAGATATCGCCCCGGAGACGAGCACGAGGCTTGGCCTGGTGGCGACCCAGTCGACCGATTAGTGCAGCATTTGGTTGCAATCGGAGAATGGTCGGAAGAGCAGCAAAAGGAATTAGAGGAAAGAGTCGATGGTGAGGTAATGGCTGCTTACAAGGAAGCTGTTACTTATGGAGATCTGGCCAATGGACCTTATCCTTCAGCGGATACGATCTTTACTGAAGTATACGAGGAAGTCCCTTGGCATCTTCAAGAACAATGGGATGAAATGAAGAAATGGAGTGTGGACTGAAATGCCTGAAATGAATATTGTTCAAGCAGTTAATTCAGCTCTAGACATTATGCTGGAGAAAGACCCAGATGTAATCTTCTTTGGCGAAGATGCAGGATATTTTGGAGGTGTGTTCCGGACCTCAGATGGTTTACAAGAAAAACACGGCACACACCGTGTATTCGACACTCCTCTTTCCGAAGGTGGAATTGCTGCAATCGCATTTGGTATGGGGATCAATGGATTAAGGCCAGTTGCAGAAATCCAATTTGCCGATTACATCTTCCCAGCCTATGACCAAATTGTCAACGAAATCGCCAAAGTTAGACATCGATCGGGTGGTGAGTTTTGGTGCCCATTAACAATCAGAACTCCCGCAGGTGGTGGAATTCGCGGCGGGCATCATCACTCGCAGAGCCCTGAATCTCAATTTACCCACACTTCCGGGATAAATGTCGTTTATACCTCAACACCTTACAACTCCAAGGGCCTACTCATTTCTGCGATTGAATCCAACGACCCCGTTGTGGTATTCGAACCTAAGCGATGTTACCGAGGGCCTTTCTATGGCGACCCACATAATGTCCCAACCTGGAAAGATCACCCAGAGGCAGAAGTCCCAGAGGCGCATTATACAGTGCCCCTTGGTGAGGCAAGACTTGCAATGGAAGGTACTGACTGCACAGTGATTTCTTGGGGCGCAATGGTTCACGTGAGCGAACAGGCAATCAAAGACTGTGGAGTTAGCTGCGACCTAATTGATTTGCAAACTTTGGTACCTTGGGATAAAGATGCGATTGTAAAATCGATAGAAAAAACTGGACGCTGTGTTATAGTTCACGAAGCACCGAAAACTAGTGGATTTGGAGCAGAAATGGCAGCCAGTGTTCAGGAGAGATGCTTCTACCACTTAGAAGCACCAATAGAAAGAGTCACGGGATGGGATACACCGTTCCCGCACACAACAGAATGGGATTATATGCCCAGTCCGGCGAGAATCGCCGATGCAATAAAGAAAACAATGGAGGAATGAAAATGACAAATCGCGTATTCAAACTACCAGATATCGGAGAAGGAGTTGTTGAAGGAGAAGTCGTGCAATGGCACGTATCCGTTGGAGATTCTGTCTCCGAAGATGATGCACTTGTAGATGTAATGACAGATAAGGCGACTGTGACAATACCCTCACCTCATGATGGAACAATATCCGCTCTACATGGTGGTGTGGGTGATATGGTTGCAGTCGGTGCTACATTGGTTGAATTCGGAGAGGGTGGCGATAGCCCTGACGAATCGGTTGAGGAAAAAGAACCAGCACCGGAAAAAACCGTTGAACCGGAAGTTGTAGCCGAGCCGGAGCAAGTGAAAACACCTCCACCAGTGGCTACTGAACCGGTCGCTCCTCCACCTGTACCTGCAATATCAACACCCGCTCCATTACCAGCGGTTTCCAAACCAACTGAAAGCAGTGGTGGGTCTGGAGGTAAAGCACTTGCCAGTCCCGCTGTTCGCAGGCGTGCACGCGAGGCAGGAGTCGATCTAGCATCAGTTCGCGGTAGCGGACCAGCGGGTCGAATTCGTCACGCAGACCTTGATGCATTCATCGCTGCTGGAGGCATGGTACAAGGCGCGGCTCCAGTCGCTTATACTACCCGAAGAAGTGATGTTGAGGAAATTAAGGTAGTTGGATTGAGGAGAAAGATTGCCGAAGCAATGACCATCTCCAAGCGCCATATTCCACATTTCTCTTACTTTGAGGAAATTGATGTTACAGAATTGGAGGAGTTACGGCAATTCCTTAACGCAACCAAATCTCCAGAACAACCGAAATTAACCTATCTTCCATTCATCATGATGGCTCTAGCGAAAATAATGCCAAATCATCCTGAATGTAATGGGCATTATGACGAAGCAAATGGAATTGCTAGAAGGTATGGCGCTGTTAACTTAGGAATTGCAACTCAAACCGATAGAGGACTATTCGTCCCTGTAGTAAAACACGCTGAAGCGATGGATGTTTGGCAGGCGGCAGCAGAAATGCAGAGAGTATCTGGGGCGGCTAGAGATGGAACTGCTTCGCTTGACGACCTAACTGGCTCTACCTTCACAATTACTAGCCTTGGGAGAGATGGAGGACTTGGAGCGACTCCGATAATCAACCACCCAGAGGTAGCCATACTAGGCGTTCACAAAGCACGTGAAATGCCTGTTGTTAGAAATGGCGAAATTGTGGTTCGCAGAATTATGAATGTATCTAGCTCATTTGATCATAGAATCGTCGATGGGGCTGATGGAGCAGCCCTAGTGCAGTCACTCAAGCGGATGCTTGAACATCCTGCACTAATCTTCATGTGAGGGGGAAAAAATGACGGAAACTCGCAAGTGTAAGGTGCTCGTAGTAGGAGCAGGACCTGGAGGATATGTTGCCGCAATTCGCAGTGCCCAACTGGGCTTAGACACGGTTATTGTTGAAGGAGACAAAGCAGGTGGAACCTGTTTGATTAGGGGCTGTATCCCAAGCAAAGCAATTATCCACGCTGCTGAGAGATTCGAATCACTACAGCAACACGCAAGCGAAGGAGGCCATATGGGGCTATCTCTAGCCTCAGAGCCCGAAATTGACATGGCTGCTTTGGTAGGTTGGAAAGATGCCATAGTAGAACGATTGAACAAAGGTGTAGAGGCGCTTTTGAAAGGCGCTGGGGCAGAATTAGTCAAGGGCTGGGCGACCTTTACGGGGCCAAAGAAATGCACTGTAGAAACTTCTGATGGGGCTCTTGAAATTGAGGCTGAAAACGTAATTATCGCAACCGGTTCAAGTCATATCGACTTACCATTTATGCCCTGTGACGAGGAATTTGTACTATCTTCTACCGGTGCTTTGGACCTACAAAAATTACCAAAATCTGCCGCTATTGTAGGCGGTGGTTACATTGGACTAGAATTGGGTTGTGCTCTAGCGAAATTAGGGACTGATGTTACCGTTGTAGAAGGAATGGATTCAATTCTTGGAATAATGGACAAAGAAATAAGAAGACCGCTCGAAATTTGGTTGAAAAAACATAAGGTTGCAGTTCATACAAATGCTCTGGCACGTGGTACTGAAATCAAAGGCAAAGGAGCAAGTCGCAAGGCGCATTTGACCTTTGAGAAGGATGGAGAAGAGCAGACAATCAAAGTCGATAAGGTGCTAGTAACTGTTGGTAGAAGTCCGAATACCAAAGGATGGGGATTGGAAAATATGGGTGTCAGGATGGACACAGGAGGACGATTCATTCGTATCGACCGACAATGTAGAACCAATGTACCAGGTGTTTACGCCATAGGCGATGTAGCGGGTGAACCTATGTTGGCCCACAAGGCCTCTTCTCAAGGTGAAATGGTGGCCGAAATACTAGCAGGACATAACAGAGATTTCGATAAGGTTGCGATTCCAGCAATCGTCTTTACAGAGCCTGAAATCGTCTCTGTTGGATTGTCTCCTGATGAAGCCAAGGAAAGAGGAGAAGAAATCATAACCGGAAAATTCCCTCTAGCAGCAAACGGTCGAGCGCTAACATTGGAAGCTGAGAAAACAGCTGGATTCATTCGAGTTACTGCTCGTGAATCCGACCATGTCATTCTTGGTATTCAGGCCGTTGGAAGCCACGTTGCTGAATTACATGGTGAATTCGTCCTAGCACTAGAAATGGGAGCTTTATTGGAAGATATCGCTGATACTGTTCATGCACATCCCACAATGACTGAGGCCTTCCACGAAGGAGTATTGAAGACCCTAGGTCACGCTATCCACTCTGCATGATTCAATATGGAGGGTCGTTTTTGCTAAAGTTGCAAATCCTGAGAGCCGAAATTGAATCACATGAATTAGTCGACGCGGCCATGTCGAAGCTACAAGAAAAACGAATCCTAGATGAGATTCCAGATACTTTGATTCTAGTACAACATCCAGAGGTGGTAACACTTGGCCCCAAGGCGGAAAGAGATGGAGCCTTGGAGGACCCCGCGCTATCTGATTATCCGCGGAGAGTCGTAGATAGAGGAGGAGGTATGACTTATCATGGACCAGGTCAATTGGTTGTTTATCCAATAATCAAGTGGCAAGTTGGGGAACAGTCTGTTCGAAATATAATCAATCGACTTGAGGATTGGGTCATGGCGGCTCTTGCTGATTGTGGGATAGAAGGATATCGCGATGAAAGGATGATGGGTGTATGGTTGGAAGGATACAAAGTATGTTCGATTGGACTGGCATTCAAGCATTGGGTAAGCCGCCATGGTCTCGCTCTAAATTACAATACAAACCCTAACCGAGTAGAGGCCCTTTCTTGTTGCGGGCTTCCTGCTGGCATGACCACTTCCCTGCAAGCCCTAGGCCACACCCATGACCTTGAAGGGAGAATTCTAGATCGTGCGCGGTTGGAAGAAGCATTGCTTGTTCTTGCCGAACAATATCTCGATCGGGTACCAATGCAACCTGAAGATTGGACAATGGAGTTGGTTGCATGAGGCCAAATAGAAGCCATCTGGAGAAATATTGGTCTTTGGACCCTGATGTGACTTTCCTAAACCACGGTTCCTTCGGCGCTACTCCAAATATGGTGTTGGAAGAACAAAATCGATTGAGATTACATCTAGAATCAGATCCTGTTCGATTCTTCGAAAGAGAGGCTTTCGAAAATATGAATTTTGCACGGCGTGCACTCTCAAAATTTCTCAATGCAGATCCCGAAGGCATGACCTTTTGTCAAAATGCCACCAGTGGGGTAAATACTGTCCTTCGAAGTTTGGTTCTAAACCGAGGAGACGAAATAATCGTTCCAGATCATTCGTATCAAGCATGTTGGAATGCAATCGATTTCGTAGCATCCAGATGGGGCGCTAAGGTTGTAGTAGTAGACCTGCCATTTAGATGTGATTCAGAAGAAGAAATCATTGAACCCTTGTTAGCTGCAATTTCACCTAAAACAGTTCTAGCAATGATTGACACAGTAACAAGCCCCACGGGACTTAGAATGCCCTTCGAGAAACTTGTCGATGAATTTCAATCGAGAGGGGTCGATGTTTTGCTTGATGCAGCACACGGTCCAGGTGTAGTACCGATGGATTTGGATAAATTAGATGTGGCTTGGGTGACTGGAAACTGTCACAAATGGCTCTGTAGCCCGAAAGGGTCCGCATTCCTACACATTAGAGAAGACAAGAAAAAGGAAACTAAACCACTAACAATCAGTCATGGACATAGTGCAGATTTATCTCCTCAAGAAAAATTCAGATTCGAATTTGATTGGCAAGGAACTAGAGACCCTACCGCAATTCTGTGTATTCCTAAATCAATTGAGACTCTCGAATCAATGGTTTCGGGAAGATTTGATGAAATTATGGAACATAACAATTCTCTCGCTTTGAAAGCAAGAAACCTTCTTTGCGAGAGTTTGGGCACAGACCCTCCAACTCCAGATTCTATGATATCTGCAATGGCTACAATCGACCTACCAGGGACATATTCAGGAGGTGCAGACATTATGGGAGACCCACTTCACAACAAACTGCTCGATGAATTCGGCATCCAAGTTCCAGTGTTCCCTTGGCCACACCACGAAATGAGATATTTTCGAATTTCCGCTTATCTTTACAATGCTATTGAAGAGTATGAATACCTCGCAGAAATTTTGCAAGAAATTCTCTAAATTACTATTTTCATGAATACATGAATAGAAGTAGTTGATAATTGACCGACCAAATGCTCGAGGAGACAAACGAGGGTGAAATGATGGGTGAAGCAGTTGTTGCAATTACCGGCGCATCGGGAGCACGATATGGAGTTAGACTATTGGAAGCTCTT